>OCHJ01000033.1_pt1 | contig 242591 bp, 248 predicted proteins | sample 1538381 | NCBI WGS metagenome assembly OCHJ01 (sample SAMN04571688, study PRJEB22368) | human gut metagenome | biome: human gut; material: stool | host: Homo sapiens | place: Luxembourg | collected 2012-06-29 | reverse complement strand
CCATGAGCTGTACCTATGGCTGTGCCGGATACAACTCCTGTGACCGGTGTACCTCATGCAAGTCTAATCCCGACTGTGACGTTTCCGACAAGTCCTGTACCTATGGCTGTGCGTCTTACAACAGTTGTTCGAAGTGTACCTCCTGTAAAGACAACCCGGATTGCAGTGCGACGGCGGTTTCCTGTGACTACGGATGTGCCTCGACCAATTCCTGCGGTATCTGCACCTCTTGTTCGGGCAATCCGGATTGTAATGTGTCCGATAAATCTTGTGACTGCGGATGTTCTTCCACAAACTCCTGTGGCAAATGTACTTCCTGCAAGTCCTGTCCGCCTTCGGACCCTTGTTCCGGCATTTCCTGCGGCGCTAACGCCTACTGCTCCGGTGGCTCTTGTTACTGCAACTCCGGATATACGGGCAATGCAAATTCCGGATGTACTAAAGTGGATACCTGTACTTACACAACGACGGCATCCAGCTGTTCAAGCCAGTGTAAAAACGTTGGGTCTTCTTCTTGTACCAAAAACGGAACAACCTATTACAACGGGTGCGGCTCATCCAAGTGTTCTTCTGGACAGACCTGCTTCAACGGAACTTGTGTAACCTCTTGTGTCAGTGGCGGAAGCAGCTCTTGCTCGGGACAAACCTCTAACTGCTCTTCTTCTCAGGTACAGACCGCTTCTTGTAAAGACTGTTCCGGAACGACACGTTACACTTGTCGTGCTAAAACTTGTGCTGAGCAAGGCAAGAAAGAATGCAACGGTTCCTGCATTGATAAGTCTAAATGCTGCGGCAGTGCTCCCTCAGACAGACCATACTGTGTTTCCGGTGACTGGAACGAATGCAGTCAAAGTGAACTGGACGACATGGACTATCATTATAATAAATGTCCAGGGAAAGTGCCTTACCCAGTCAAATGTGCAGGAAGAGAATATTTTTGCATGGTATGGTGCTGCCCTAACCCAGGCACTCAGTGTGCTACGGTTAAAACAACTGGAGGCTGTTTCGTTATGTATTAGCGACATTTTAACAGCGCATGCAAAAACCCCGGACGGTTAAATCCGGGGTTTTCCTTATTATGAAAATTCGATGTTTTCAAGAATGCAGCGAAAACCGGCCCGCTGAGGAGAACAAGCATATGCACCGACCTTGACGGTTTCTGCCGGTTCCCAAAAACGAAACAAGCGTATCTGCTGAAAGTTTTGACCGTCGATCGAATAAAAAATTATGAAATCTCCATTTTTGCGACGCAGCCGATACCAAAAATCGGCGTTGTAATCATATAACGGAGACACGGCCCAATCGGAGTGTCCGCAATTGGTTACGACCGTTCCCAATTGGGGCTTATACAAATCGGGCGAAAGTACGCCGCCTTTTGCCCAATTCAGGTTATCAAGACGCACCATAACGCCGCATTGGGCAAAAGCCAGCGGCTCATCAGAATGCCATTTCAGCGTGAGGGTAAAATCTCCGGTTTTTTCCGTATAAAAAAAGTGTCCGTTATCCCGATGAAAATTATGAGCGGCGCTCTGCCAAAAATCCGTTTGCTCAGCAACTTCAACAATCATTCCCTCTTCGATAAACCGCACGTTATGCGGTTCATTATACCAGGTAAAGTCTCGAAGAGCGTCCAACAGCATTAAAAGCTCCTTACCTTTTCGTCAGGCATTGTCTGAAGAACCTTTTCCAATTCGGCATTTGCCGTTTTGGGCGAGATAATCTTTAAGGTGATTATTTCATCGCCGGCCGTGCTTTTGGTTTTGATTCCCTTGCCTTTGAGGCGTAACTTTTCTCCGCTGGAAGCATAAGGAGGAATGTTTACAATCACATTTCCGGTGATTGTGGGCACCGTAACCTTGGCTCCCAGAACCGCCTCTTTCATCGTAATCGGCAGTTCCATCAAAATATTGGCTCCTTCAGCCGTAAAATAAGGGTGCCGGTCTACATTCAGAGTTATCAGGACATCTCCCGCCGAACCGCCGTTCGGGCTTGGCTGCCCCAGGCCCTTTAACCGCAAAGTCTGGCCATCCGTCGTTCCGGCAGGTATTTTGACATTAATGTTTTTACCGTTGAGGTTAACCGTTTTTTCGTCGCCGCGAGCCGCCGACAAGAAATCCAGACGCATCGTATAGGCGATATCCTCGCCTTTGCGCGGCCGACGCGACGATGCTCCGCTAAATCCGGAAAATCCGCTGCGGCCGCCGGAAAACTGGGAAAAAATATCTTCTCCGAAAATTGAAGAAAAATCAAAGCCGGCACTGTCTCCGCTGCTGTATCCGCCCTGAAAAGGATTGCCGCCGTAACTGCCGTAGCCGCCGCCCATACCGGCTCCGAAGCCGGTCGGCTTTCCATCCGCGTCAATCTCGTTGTTGTCGTATTTTTTACGTTTTTCCTTATCGCCGAGAATATCATATGCGCAGGATATTTCTTTGAATTTCTCGGCGGCGCTTTTGTCGTCCTTGTTCAGGTCCGGATGATATTTGCGGGCCAGTTTGCGATAAGCGGACTTAATTTCCGCCTCGCCGGCATCTTTGTTTACACCTAAAATGTGATACAGATTTTTATTCATTACTTTTTGCTCTTATATAAAAATTCCCAATCTATATGCTATATAGGTAGAATTGGCATATATTGCAAGTTATCGAAAGCTGCCTTCGGAAACTTTCCGGCATACGAAGGTCGCACGGCGGGAATTGTTGCGGTGTAACGTTATTTCATACAAAGAAGCCTGCTTTTGACCGCGATCGTAACAATACTGGGCGGCAACGGCAGCTATTTCGTCAACCCGGATATTTTTATATTCATAAGTCACATATTTGGGAGATTTGCTGACGACGGTTACATTACGGGCTATACGGTTATAGTCAGGATTAAAAACCAACTCCTCTTCGGGATAAGAATTGGTACAGGCACTTAACACCGCAACTGTCAACAGAGCAAACAATCGTAATTTCATGAATCCAAGGTCCTGACTTTTTTTACTTTTATCGGTTTAACGGGTTGGGCTTCAGCATTTTCAAGCTCGACTACCTCCGGCAAGCCTACGTCTTTATAAGTTCCGTCGGCAACCTTTATCTGGCGAACCTTGGCTCGCATTACCTCAAGGCGGCGGGCGGCGGCGGTGTAATCGTATTCCATGAGAAAGCCCTCTTAAATTTAAAATCTATGGTTGATATATACCACTTTTTTATTAAACAATACTTAATTGAGTTCGCGATAAATATCGCGGCCGGCCTTTATCAAAATATCATAAACCCGGCGGTTGGTCGCATTTTTGCTCCGGGTGTTCTGGAGTTTGTCAAGCATACGGGTCAGCTTTTGGTTAAACCATTTGTCTTCGCGGAGCTTTTCAATGTTGCGGATATTTTCCTCGTCATCAATTTTATAGTTCAGCACCGCGCGAAGCGTAGCGATATACTGGGCATCCTGCGTAGCGGCAAACTGAGCCGACGCCGGCACCGCCATAAAAAAGCTAAACAAAGCCAGAACAAATGCCAGTTTCATCTTATGCTCCTCCCTAAATAAATTATTGTTTTAATGTCGATAAATAATATACTACAAATATTCGAATCGGTTGACTATGGATTTTTGAAAGTTATCAGACATGAAAAAAACAATATGGGCGCTTTTTGACGACCGCGTCGGAAGCGTTAATCAGGCCAAAGGGATTATTCAGGCGCTGGGCGACGAGTATGATGTCACGTACAAGCATATTACCTATAATCGCTGGGCCAGCCTACCCAATTGTCTGCTCGGGGCAAGCACAGCCGGAATCAGCAAAGACTGCCCTGTTGACTTGTCTCAGCCCTACCCTGACATCATCTTATCGGTCAGCCGCCGGACAACCCCGATTGCCCGCTATTTGAAAAGAAAATCTCAGGGGAAGAGCAAAATTGTTCAGTTAATGTATCCCGGAAACTGCGGAATTAAAGAACTGGACTTGATAATCGCCTCCCAGCACGATGCTGCCAAGTGCAAAAACGGCAATATTTTTCTGATTACCGGATGTCCGCATCGCATTACCCCAAAAGAGCTGGAGCTTACAGCCGAAAAATGGAAAGAGGCCTTTACCGGCCTGCCGGCACCCCGCACAGCCGTCATTATCGGGGGCGCCATCAAGGGCAAGCCGTTCAGCGAAGAAAACGCCCGCAATCTGGGACTGGCTGTTAAGACGCTTTACGAAAAGACAGGCGGTTCACTGCTGATAACCACTTCGCGCAGAACCGGCAGCACGGCCGAAGCCCTTATAAAAGAACAGGTGAAAGACATTCCGGCCTATACGTATTGGTGGGGGGAAGAAAAAGAAAATCCGCTGATGGCTTTCCTGGCTTTGAGCGACCGGATTGTGGTTACCGGAGACTCGGTTTCGATGTGCAGCGAAGCCTGCGGAACCGGAAAACCGGTTTTGGTCTTTTGCGGACGCAACTGGCTGACGCCCAAACACTACCGCTTTGTCAATTCACTGTACGAGGGAGGGTTTGCCACTGCTCTGGAGGACGAAAAAGCTTTAGCCTTTACGCCGCGGAACAGACTTGATCCCGCCTCTGAAGCCGCTGAAAAAATAAAAGAACTGTTTTAGAACTCCGGTACAAAAAACGAGGGCCGTTCGGGAGTACGCGGCTTATCATCGACAAGGAGCTCTTTACGCGTTGCAACGACTTTTTGAAACATCCGGCCAAAATAAGTGCTTTTTCGCCAGACAAAATCCATACGGTTTTCGGCAAAGGTGTCAATATCCCGGTCCCACAGCTTTTCAACAAAGGGATGGTAAAGACGGTTGTACATCCGTACCAGATAGCGTAAAGGGTGGTAACGCTCCGGATTATGATAATCGATAAAAATAACGCTGCCGCCGTCTTTGACAGCCCGCATTGCAGCATTTATCACTTTTGCCTTGGTTATGTTGGGAAGCTCGCTCAACAGCAAAAACAAAATAACAACGTCATAAGGCGCATCGGTTTTGAACTCTGCGGCATCCTGACAATGAAAATGCATACCGGGGTACATATCGCCATATTTTTCAAGACAGCGGTCAACCTGATGCTGGTTAATGTCAATAACGTCAAAGCAGCCGTAAGCCCCTACCCGTTGGGCTATCTGGTCCAGTTCATTTCCAAAAGTTGCTCCCATCTGCAAAACCCGCTGGTTCATCTTTACTTCGCGCACTGCGGCATTAACCAGATTCTGGTATTGGAAAAGACTGCGCAACTGCACGCTCCATTTATGGTCGCGAAGATTGCTCTTATCCATGTCATTATAAACATCGCCATACAACAAATCGATATAGGCGGGTAGTTTGGGCGCCAGTTTGTCAGTTATCTGTTCTGTCATTTTCATCATCCATTTTAGCAAAGTAGGGAATAATCTCCCGGACACTATTATGATAGCATTGGCGGCACTGTTCAACGGCCTCATCCAATTTATCCAGACGCCGGCTCAAAATATGCTCTTCAAGCGAGGCGCAAAGGGCGGAGAACTCGTCCATACCAAAGATTTGGCTGCTGGATTTCCAGCTGTGAAAGATTAAACGACGCCCTTCCAAATCTCCGGTCTCAATTTCCTTCCAGGAAAAAGTCCCCTGTTTAACAAATTCGCACCACAGTCCGTGCATCTTGACCAAACCGAAGATACGGGCATATTCGTTAAGATGCCGCCAGTTTACAAGTTTAACCATGTTCTTTGATGACTCCCAAATGAGTAGCTTCGACGACGGCTCCGGTTCGGTTGTATACATTCAGTATTTTCAAAATTGCCGTCACATGGAGTTTGACGGTTCCCTCCGTCAGCCCCAATTCATAAGCTATCTGCTTATTGGACTTTCCCTGAGAGATAAGCCGCAAGACGTCAATCTGACGGGGAGACAGGTTGCGGGCTTTTTCCTTAGCCGTTTGCGCCGGAGAAAGGGTCTCCACATTTTTGAGCATATCAAAGTCATTTTCCTCGGTTTGTTGCAGCAGCTCCGGCGGAATATACACACCACCGGACAAAACAAGGTTAACGGCACTGATGATGACGGCATTCGAAGACGTTTTGGGAATATAGCCGGCAGCTCCGAGTTCAATCGTCTTTTGCACAATCTCTTTATCAAAAACAGCCGACAAAATGATAATCGGCGTATCCGGCAAGATTTCGTGAATTTTACGAATGGCATCCAGCCACTTGGCTCCCGGCATTGCCAAATCGGTCAAAACCAGCGAAAAATCCCGCTGCTCGGAAATTGCATCAAAAACTTCCAGATAATTTTTGGCAAAAACCAATTCCACGGCGGGATCAAAATCATGCAAAATCAGTTCCAGCCCTTTAAGAAACAACTCGTGATCGTCAGCTACCAAAATTTTCAAATCTAATCTCCCGTTTAATTACTGCCAATCGCCGGCAACAGACTGCCATACGGAAAGCGCCGCGGCTACCGCGGTTTCCGCCCGAAGGATTCTCGGCCCCAAAGACACTGCGCGAGCATAGGGAAGACTGCGCAGCAATTCCAGTTCAGACGGAGAAAAACCGCCCTCAGGCCCCACAAGCAGTGCAGCCGGGCAGCCTTTTCGCTCATCAAAAGCCCTAACGGCGGAAATGCCGGTTCCGGTTTCATCCATAAAAAACAAGGTGCGCCCGCAATCCCAATGCGCCAGTATTTCCGCAAGCGGCGCCGCAGGTGCAATTTCCGGCAAATCAACACGGCGACATTGTTCAGCTGCTTCAACGGCCTGCGCCTGATAGCGTTCGCCGCGAATTTTATCAACAACGGTTCGCTCGGTTATGACCGGCTGCAGCAGACGGCACCCCAATTCAACGGATTTTTCAACGATAAAATCGGTTTTGTCTTTTTTTACCGGAGCGAACAAAACCCAGATGTCGGGAACCGGAATATATTTTCGGTTCTGTTGCAGGACAAGTACTTCGGTTTGTTTTTTGTGCGCTTTTTCAATCCGACAGTCAAACTCACCGGCCGCATTATTGAAACAGGCGATAACTTCGCCGGCGCCAAGGCGCATAACGTTGCACAAATAATGCGAAGCCTCTTCCGGCAAAGTTATCCGGGAAGACGGCTCCAAAACGGCGTTAACGAAAAGGCGGATTTTATTTTTGCTCTTTATGCTCATGGCGTTACTTTTACTCTTAAAATTCGGCTTTGTACAGCTTTATGAGTATTTTCTGTCGGCAGCATATTATCCAGATACAGCTTTGTCACTCCAACGGAAGCTCCCTGAAATTCAAGCACCCGTAAACCGCCGCTCTTATGAGAACTCAAAGGTTTGAGAATATTCTCATTTGTGTTGATATGCCAAGATGACCGCTCTTCTTCAGGAAGTGTAATGACCAAAGTGTAACCGTTAGGAATTTTGACGTTCAAATATGTCAGACTTGTCAAATCGACTTCCAAAATATTCTGCAATTCCGGCAGCAGATGTTTGGCAATAGCCTTGTTGTCAACGGCATCCTCAAGAGAACGATGCTCGGAAGAAAAGGAAGAATCGGAGCCCGACGGCGAAACAGGTATTGAAACGCTTGAAGCGGCAGGGGCGGAAGACGGAGACGAAACCGCCGGTGTGCCGTCCCGTGCATAATTGTTATAAGACAAGGCGGTTCTGCCGTCCTGCACCACAAAGGAATTGGCCGTACCGACACCTAAAAACAGCAGCATCATCAGAGAAATGAAGGGTAAATATCTGGTCATTGGTCCAATCCTTTTACAACATTCTTCTGTATAAATCAGAAATAGTAATACCCTAAGTTTAGTTTATAAGATAATTTACCAGATATAAAGTAAACTTTTTGTTACAAATTATAAATTTTGTTGGAATTTGAAATGATTGTTACGATTGACGGGCCGGCAGCAGCCGGCAAGGGAACGCTTGCGGCCAGACTGGCAGAAAAATACAAACTAGCCTATTTTGACACCGGAATGGTTTATCGCGCCGTCGGGCTGGAAATGTTTTTGAACGGAGAAGACGTTACCGACGAAGTTCAGGCGGAAAAAACGGCCAAAGAATTAACTTTTCAAAAAATGACGACATTGGCAAAGCATCCCGAATTCCGCGGCGCCGTCGGCGGAAAAAATGCGTCGATTGTTTCGGCTCACCCCAAGGTACGCCAGGCTTTGCTTAAAATGCAGCAGGATTTTGCCAAAAATCCGGTTTTTGCAGACGGCAGCAAAGCGGAAGGTGCAATTTACGATGGCAGAGACACCGGTACGGTCGTTTGTCCCGATGCAACCGTCAAACTGTTTGTTACGGCATCCAGCGAAGTTCGGGCCCGGCGCCGCTATAAAGAATTTTTAAGCAAAGGAATCGCTGCAAATTACGAAACCGTTTTGGAAGACATTAAGAACCGTGACATGCGGGATTCCCAACGGGCGGCGGCCCCGATGAAACCGGCCGAAGACGCGGTTATTTTCGACACTTCAGACCTCAGCATCGACGAAGTCTTTAAAAAAGCCTGCGAAATTATCGATTCAAAGCAATAAAGTTCTTGAAAAATAAATATTTACGTGTATAAATTTAAGCACTTTAGGCGATATGGTGCGATATTGCCATAGTTTTAGCTGTAACTTCGCACAAGTCCGCTTTAATTTTTTATTGAAAAGCCGGCATTTTATTGAAATTTTATTTAATGACAAATACAGAAATTCAAATTCCCGAAATGACTGAAAACTTTGAAGCTTTGCTGAACGAACAGTTCGGCGACAAAGGCATCACCGGTTCAGTCGTTAAAGGTACCATTATCAGAGTAACTCCAGATTTTGCCATCGTTGACGTTGGTTTGAAATCTGAAGGCCGTATTCCCTTGCGTGAGTTTGGCCAAAACGCAGAGCTCAAAGCAGGCGACCAGGTTGAAGTTTATGTTGACCGTTATGAAGACAAAGACGGCAACATTGTTCTCTCCCGCGAAAAAGCACGCCGCGAAGAAGCTTGGCAGGATCTTGAGAAATGCCTCAACTCCGGCGAAAGAGTCAACGGCGTTATCTTCGGACGCGTTAAAGGCGGCTTTACCGTTGACCTTAACGGCGCTATTGCATTCCTGCCGGGTTCTCAGATTGACATTCGTCCGATCCGCGACATTACTCCGCTGATGGGCATTACACAGCCGTTCCAGATTTTGAAAATGGACAAGGTCAGAGGCAACATCGTTGTTTCCCGCCGCGTTGTTCTGGAAGAAACCCGTGCCGAAGCCCGTGCCGAATTAATCAATGACCTGAAAGAAGGTTCCGTTCTCGAGGGCGTGGTTAAAAACATTACCGATTACGGTGCATTTATTGACCTCGGCGGTGTTGACGGCCTGTTGCACGTTACCGACATTTCTTGGAAACGCATCAATCATCCGGCAGAAGTTTTGTCTGTCGGCCAGACTGTTAAAGTTCAGGTTATCAAGTTCAACGAAGACAACCAGAGAATTTCTTTGGGTATGAAACAGCTTGAATCCGACCCATGGCAAAACGTTGCCGACAAATACAAAGTCGGTGAAGTTTACACCGGAAAAGTAACCAACATCACTGATTACGGTGCATTTGTAGAACTCGAAGACGGTATTGAAGGTTTGGTTCACGTTTCAGAAATGAGCTGGACCCGCAAAAACGTACACCCGGGTAAAATCGTTTCTACTTCTCAGGAAGTTGAAGTTAAAGTTCTGGAAGTTGATGCCGACAAACGCCGCATCAGCCTCGGCATTAAACAATGCACACCGAATCCCTGGGCTGCTTATGTTGAAGAGCATCCGGTCGGTTCCGTTATCGAAGGCAAGATCAAGAACATCACCGAATTCGGTTTGTTTGTCGGTCTGAGCGATGAAATCGACGGTATGATTCACCTGTCTGACATTTCTTGGGACAAAGCCGGTGAAGAAGCCGTTAAAGACTACACCAAAGGTCAGGACATCCAGGCCAAGATTATCGACGTTGACGTTGAAAAAGAGCGCATCAGTCTCGGCATTAAACAGTTGACCGAAAATACTCTGGCTACCGCTTTGGACGGACTGAAGAAAGGCGACGTTGTCAAAGCTACCGTTACCGGTATCGAAGACAAAGCCGTCAATGTTGAAGTTAACGGTATTGCCGCTTCCATCAAGAGAACAGACCTGTCTAAAGACAAGGCTGCACAGAACCCGGAAAACTACAAAGAGGGTGACGTTATCGAAGCTAAGGTTACTTCTGTTGACAAGAAAAACAACAAAATCGGCCTGTCGGTAAAGGCATTGGAAATTGAAGAAGAAAAGAAAGCTTTGGAAGAATATTCCTCCAACAGCAGCGAAGGTTCTTCTTCTCTCGGAGACGCTTTATCCGAAGCTTTGAAAAAGAACGCTTAATCCACATTAAGCACGCTCAAACAAAAACCTCTCTGATCACTCAGAGAGGTTTTTTAATGAACAAAAAGTATCGGTCAGGAACCACGGACCCAACCGGAAAAAGTGCCAAAATTATAACAGGCGCACCAAGCAACGACATTCCATATCATTCGACACAGCAGGCAGCCTATCGCCAAATTCATCGGAATATCATACCATTGATTAAAAAGCGGTACCAGGTTTATATCGTTATAAAAAACGACAACAGTACCGACAACTGCCAAACAGCGGATTATTATCAAATTACGGCGGCGGCTGCGCTCCGGCGAATTAAAAGCCAGCAACAATGCACTGCAAACCACAAAATAAAGCAAAACCGTGCCTGGACTATTCCAAACCTGCGCCCATAAACGACTGAGATAGAAAGAGACCCAATCGTAAATTAAACTAAACGGATTCATATTCTAATTTTTTAATTGTTTTCATCATAATATCAAAAGGCTGTTAACACTCTACCATAAAAATGAGGAGAGTCAATTGACAATAGTCAAATTTTGCCAAAAACAATTGACTGGGATACAAAATCTTATATAATCATCATATTCAAAAGAGATTATTGTGCCTATTGTTAATGTTAAAAATTTTTGATTATGAGAAAAAAATTTAAAAACTATTCTGATTTTATAGAATATTTCAGAAGTTTCGAAATTGACAAGCTCAAAAAAAGCGAAGATATCTTTTTCGTATATGGCATTATGAAAGACTTGTTGTTGAATTATGAACTTCCTTTTGAAGACCGGGAGTTAATATCCGGTATTGTCACCAAGCTGGAAGCCCGCTTCAAAGAACTAAATATCTTTATCTTACAGGAAGATAACCTGGAAGAGGCTCTGACTGAACTGCGAATGCATCTTTCCGATGAAGACATTGCCCAGATTATTCTTATCAATGACTATATCGAAAATATGAGCAACAGCAGTCTTGACGTACTCTACCACTTTTGCTGCAACAGTCAGTTTGATGCCGAAGACGACAACAGTTTTCTTACACAGCTGTTTGACGCCGTTTGCGAATTGCGCTACACAAGAAACCCCAATTCTCAAAACCTGAACTGAAAGGTTACGGTTTTTTTTGAATTTAGAATCAAATGTTTGCGCTTAATCTCTGTAACAAAAGCCCCTTGATAACTGGCAGATTATCAAGGGGACTTTTTTTACTTACCAAAGTTATGTGTTTTATTTAACGAAGATTTGAACTTCTGAAGAAGTTACATCTCCGCTGGTCTTGGCAGAAAGGTTAATTTTTTCAGCGCCGACACCCATTTCAATCATATCCTGAAAAATTTGGGTTGCATTGTTCTTGGCGGCTGCGGCAGAAAGCTGGCTGCCTTTGGCAGGGCTTACGGCGACAACGTCAAACATAACGCCGGGTTTTTTAGAAACAGCGCTGCTAACCGCGCGCTTCAATCCGTCTTTATATTTGACGTTAGATTTGTTAAACTTGGCCACAAACAAGGGCTTGCCGGAGATTCCCGCTTTGGAACCGGAGAAAGACACCGCTGAATTTTTAACCGGCGTCAGAGGGGCGTTATCAACGCCATAGCTTCCGGCTTTGATTGCAGAGCTCAAATCTACAATATAGTTTTTGGCCGTTTCAATATACTGCTGCTGACGGGAAATATCGCTGTTGATTTCGGTTAACAGGCTGTTAATCAGAATTGAAGTCTGGGTTGCCTCGTTTTCCAAAATACGCAGTTGGCGGTGGTCTTCATCGACGGCGCCGGAAATACCGTAAGCGGCTTTGATGGAATCTGCAAGATATGTGGTGTTGGCGGCATCAGACTGAACGCGGGTCGACAACTGGCTTAAAGCAATAGTGTTGGCATTCATCGTCTGAATGTTGCTCTGGGCACTTTGCAACATACCAAACATCTGGGGATTTCCCGGTGTGGTACCAACCTGCAGTTTGGCCTCAATCATGCCGATTACTTTATGATACTGAAGCGCATTGTTAATGACAGAACCGCGAATCTGCTGGAGCTGTGCGTTGTTGTTACGGATAGACGCCTGCAACTGGGCCAATTCGCTGCGGAAAGTGGCGACTTTCTGGCCAACAAAGGTGCCGGTGTTGCCGCCTTCAGAAATTTCTAAGGGTTCAAAATTGGTTGAGCCTAAGGCCGGAACCGCCTCATCGGAAAAACCGCCGTCTCCGGCTGCCATTTCTTCCTGAGCGTCAGAACCGAAAAGCGAAGGAAACAATGCATCAGAAGAATATGTGCATCCGCTGATGAGAAACATTGAAACCGCCGACAAATACATTTTGAGAGCTGATTTTGTCATTGAATAAAGCACCTTATTAAAAAAATACATACACTTAGTTTTTTACACCATTCACTTTTATTGTAAAGTAAATTCTGTAAAAAACCGGCGTACAAACAACATTTAGTTTTATAGAAAACCTCGTTGGAACAACTTTACCCCGAAATAGATTAAAATTCTTTTAAATTATTTGAAAAAATTGCTTGCAATTAAAATTTAAAAGCTGTAATAAAGGTTCTGTTGTCAAAACAGATGCACCCGTAGCTCAATTGGATAGAGCATCTGACTACGGATCAGAAGGTTGTGAGTTCGAATCCCGCCGGGTGCGCCATTAAACCAAAACCCCTCGTAACGAGGGGTTTTGGTTTAATGGCAACAAAATTCCCTCCTCCAAAATCACATTAACACAAACCGAACAAGCATCGACACTGGGTATGGATAAATAACATATTATGTTTCGGCGCCGAAAAACTGTTTTGTTTTGATTTGACAAAAATCCGGATTATGCTAGATTACAAACGCTAAAAATTTTTATTAAATAATCTTAACTTTACAAAAATGGAAAAAATTAAAATCGGTTTTGCGGGTCTGGGAGACCATGCATTACAGTTTCATCTGAAACCTTTGCTGAAAATCGAATATGTTGAATTTGCAGGAGCCTTTGAGCCAGACATTCAAGCTTTTGAACGTATCGAAAAGAATTACGGCATCAGCCTGAAGCCTTTTGCACGTTTTGAAGACATGCTCAGCGCATCAGACGCTGTCATTATCTGCTCTCCGGACAAATATCATATTCAGCAGCTTAGAATCGCGGTAGAAAGCGGTAAGCATATTTTGTGCGAAAAGCCGCTGGCAGCAACAGAGCACGAAGTTGTCCTGCTGAAAGCCTGTCTTGATTTGGCAGAACAAAAACAGCTCGTCATCACCGGCTGTCATCCCCGCCGGTTTGACCCTCCCTACACGGAGCTGAAATACGCGCTGCCGGAGTTACAGGACAAATTCGGCAAAGTCATCGGCATTGATTTTGACTTCAGCCATTACCGTTTGCCGAAAAACACGGCGGATCTGCCTGACAACAATTTGCTGCAGAAACATATCGGCGATGAAATCGACTGCGTAAACTTTTTATTTGGCCAGGATTCATTCAAAGTTTATAAGCTGATTGACGAATTTGACCGCTATGAAGTTACAGGCATCAGAGACGACGGCCTTACCTTTCGTTTTCGCGGAACCTGCCGGCTGAATTCCCGTACATCTCCGGAAATGATTGAACTTCGTTTTGAAAAAGGCACGGTTTCCGTCAACACTTATCAAAACGGTCTAAACGCCGTTTACAACCATGAATATCCGGTAAAAACCCCGAGATACTTTTCGGTTAGCAACAACGGCAAGAGTTTTGAGGCCATCAATAGAAACTTTATTGATGCAATCCGAGGCAAAGCCAATAATTATCTGACCGCCAACGAATTGCTGATTACCACGATGACATCGACAGCGCTCAGATATGAAAACAAATTCCGTTTTTAACCCTGAATTTAATTCAAAAAAAGAGGCAATTATTAAAATTGCCTCTTTTTTTACAATTTTCCCGACACTATCAGCCGACAGGGAGGATAAATGTCGTTATTGACTTCAAGATAGCCCTCTGCGCCGCGATTTTGGAAAACGATGTGCCCGGTGATGTCTTCGTAACGGGTTCCTGAAAAACCCTTTACCTTATGCAAAACCAGGCGATGTTCTCCATGCGTCAGCACGATAAACCCGTCATTTTGGTATTTTACGCGAACAAGTTCAGTACCGCACTGATATGACGCGACGGATTTGGTTTCGCTGGGATTTGCGCAAGCCGCGGCCAGAAGACTCAGACCCGCCAAAAAAAATATTTTCATCACTCACCTCATTCTTTTAAGTTCTGATGTAATCTGCGGCATAAAAAAATCAAGGCATATTTTTATAACTTGCTTTTTTGTCAAAAATCGGCTAAATTAAATCCATTACGAAAAAATTATTGTATAACCCAATTAATATAAAAAAATTATGGAAAAAGTAAAAATCGGCCTCATCGGCCTTAGTGACACCGCCATTGAAAATCATATCAAACCGTTGTTAAAACTCGACGGCGTATTTTTAAGCGGCGGATATGACACTGATTTGGATGCATTTAGCCGCGTTGAACAAGAAACCGGATTGAAACTTCAGGTTTTCGGAGATGTTACCGACCTGGTGCGTGCCAGCGATGCCCTGATAATCAGCACCCCTGCCGATGACCATGGCATAAATCTGTTCGGCTGCCTGATACACCGTAAACATGTCCTGTGCCAACCGCCCCTCTGCAAAAAAAGCGAGATAGACAATCTGAAAGACACTTTCAGTCTGGCTAACTCGGCAAAACTGCAGATTTCGACATATTATCCGCGGCGGTTTGACCCTTTATACGTATGGTTGAAGCAGCAACTGCCCGACCTGACGAAGAAATACGGCAAAGCCGTCAGTTTGAATACGGACTTTTCCTACCCGGAAAAGAGAGCCAGCAAAAAAAACAATCTGCTCGGCAAGTATTATGACCAGGATGCCGACTATCTGAATTTTTTGTTCGGAGGCGGAATACAGCAAACCGTTTATAAAATCGAAAATTCCGGCACCCATTATGAAATCGCCGGAAAACGAGAGGACGGCATTTGTTTCCGTTTTCAGGGTTCTTGCGCCTTGGGCGAGGAAAAACCTTATGAGAACGTCGAGCTGCGATTGGAACGGGCAACCGTTTACCTTTACTGCGGCCTGGGTGCGGACAAAGGGTTCATTATGGAACATGCAACAGCAGAAATGCTGCCGATAAAGCTTAACACCGAAATTTATTCGGAAGAAGTGATTGCCCAACAGATAAATCAGAATTTTGTTGACGCTATCCGCGGCGAAGCTCCCTGTTACATAAACTGGAAAGAATTGCTGCAAAACTACTGTTATTAAGCAGTCAATAAAAATAAAGGCAAACCGGTCCGGGTTTGCCTTTATTTTTTTATGCAACAAACAAATCTTTGATTTTATCAAAAAAGCTTTTCGCTTCCGGCTGGCAGGTATCGTCTTTGCTGACGGAGCGAAATTCTTCAAGCAATTCTTTCTGCCGAGCGGAAAGATTAACCGGAGTTTCTACCCGCAGTTTGACGAACAAATCTCCGCGGCGGGACGAACGCATCATGGTCATTCCCTGATTTTTGACCTTGACAACCTGATCGCTTTGAGAACCTGCGGCTATATCAAGCTCGATTTTTTCTCCGTCAATGGAGGGTATCTCCACTTTGCCTCCCAAGGCCGCACAACACATGGATATCGGCACACGGGTATAGAGGTTGGCTCCCTCGCGGGTATAAAGCTTGTGTGATTTTATGCTGACAAAAACATACAGGTCTCCGTTTTCACCACCGCGGGAACCGGCTTCTCCGGCTCCGGCAATACGCATCCGGGTATCATCCTCAATTCCCGCCGGGATTTTAACTTTAATCGTCTTTTCCTGATTAAGGACGCCGGCCCCCTTACAATCGGGACAGGCCTCTTTGACCATGCGGCCGGTACCGTGACAATGCGGACAAGCCTGTTCAACCACGAAGAAACCTTTTTGCATCCGAATTTTTCCGCTGCCGCGACATTCGGAACACACCGGCGCTTCTTTGCCGTCTTTGGTTCCGTGGCCATGACATTTTTCGCAAGTGACGGTGGAGGGAATCTTTATTTCTTTTTCGACGCCGCTGAAAGCTTCTTCCAAAGTTATTTCCAAATTATAGCGAACGTCTGCTCCGCGCTGAGCATAACTCTGACGGCGGCCGCCGCCCATAAACTCTGAAAAAACTTCCGAAAAAATGTCTGAAAATCCGCCGGAACCGAAATTAAACTCAAATCCGCCGAAGGGATTGCCACCGTTGCCGCCCATACCACCGGCAAAAGCCTGCTTGCCGTAGCGGTCATAAGCCGCCCTTTTTTGTTCGTCTTTCAGAACTTCGTATGCTTCGTTGATTTCCTTAAATTTGGTTTCAGCTTCCTTATCGCCGGGGTTACGGTCTGGATGGTATTTCATGGCCAGACGACGATAGGATTTTTTGATTTCGTCACCACCGGCATCCCTGCTGACTTCCAGCAATTCGTAATAGTCAGTTTCTTCACTCATAATTTTGCGCTTTTTATTATTCCGATTAACTTAAGTTACATTGTATTTAGGGAGTTATCTCTGTAAAGTCAAGTTATTAATAAGTTAAACCGGCAGCCGCAAGAAATAATTTTAAAAAAGTTGCAAAAGTTTTGTTGACAGCCCCAAAAAATTTTTATATATAGTCGACCCGTTGCCTGTCAAAAACCGGCAGGCGGCAAATCTTAATCTAATCATGTAGACTCCCTAAATCCCTGTTGGACAGTTCTCCTCCGGGGATTTTCTTTATGATGCGCCACGCGGCAAAAAAAGTGCCGCAGCGTTTCTTTATTTATTAAAAGAGCATTTTAACGAATCTTAAACCAGTGGCATATCATAATATGTTATTATTCCGATTAAACAGGAGCAGGGTCATTAATGCTTAATCTCAAACATATAGCCGTCAGTTCCTTTAACGAAAACCTGGCTTACATCCACCGCGACTGCGTCGCTTACAAAGTGGACGACATCAAAACCCTTACCAAGGTGGAAATTCACGGCGGGGTCAAACCCATTTTTGCCTTTTTACAAATTGTGGATGACGCCAAACTGGTCAAACCAAATGAACTGGGACTGAATACCGAGGCTTTTGAGCTGATTAACCTTCCCGAAGGAGCCAACATTTCGCTTACGCTGTCCCCTCCTCCGCCGAGTCTGGTTTCAATTAAGCGTAAAATTGCCGGAAACATTCTGAGCGCCGGGGAATATGCCGCTATCATCAACGATATTGCAGCTAAACGATATTCCAATATGGACATTGCCTCTTTTTTGGTGGCATCAGGCTCCTTTATGACGGCTTCCGAGGTTTTGGCGATGACCGAAGCCCTTATCGGAGATAACACCATTCGCTGGGACAACGAAGGAATTGTGGTTGACCATCATTGCTTCGGCGGCGTTCCCGGAAATAAAACCGACATTATAATTACGGCTATTGTGGCCGCCTATGGCTTGCCGATGCCGAAAACGGCTTCCCGCTCACTGACGTCCTGCGCCGGCGTTGCCGATACCATGAGTGTTTTGGCCAATGTGGATTTGGATGAGGAAACACTGCGCACGCTGGTTAAAGAAAACCGGGGCGCAATCGCCTGTTATAACTCGCTGCCGATTGCCGAAGCAAACAAAATCGTTTCCGGGGTTGAACGCCATCTGGGCATTACCCAACAACAGCATTTGGCAGCATCAATCCTTGCCATTAAACTGGCGGCAGGCGTTACTCATCTGGTTTTGGACATTCCCGTGGGACCGAGTTCGCGCGTTAAGTCAACCAATGAGGCAATGCGGCTGCGCAAACTTTGCGAATATGTCGGCGATATGCTGTCTTTGGAGATTGACGCCGTCATTACCGACGGAAGCGAACCCATCGGCAACGGCATCGGTGCCGTGCTTGAAGCCCGTGACGTTATGAAAATTCTGCGCAACAAAGAAGACGCCCCGCAGGACCTGCTGGAAAAGTCACTGTTTCTGGCCGGGCGTATTTTGGAGTTTGACCCCAAACTCCGCGGCGGACAAGGATATCACGTGGCTAAAGAAATTTTGACTTCCGGCCGGGCTCTGGAAGCAATGAACCGCATCATTTACGCCCAGGGCAAAGCACCGCAGCCGCAGCTGGGACATCTGACCAGAGACATTGTTTCGCAGGTAAGCGGCACGGTTGAAAACATAGACAATGCACGAATCAACAAAATAGGCGTTTTAGCCGGCGCCGCACAATATCCCGGAGCCGGGCTTGACCTTTTGAAAAAGGTCGGCGACCATGTCGAACAAGGCGAAACCCTTTATCGGATTCATGCCGTAAATTCGACGGATTTTGCATTTGCCAATTCGGTAGTCGACGGCTATACCGGCTATGAAGTCTCTTCGGCTGGCGGGCCCAAAGGGGGATATTAAGACGTTATGGCAACAACCGGCTTATGTTGAGAAAAGCCGTTGACAATCCAATCGGCATCAGTTACCGGCCGCGGACAACGTTATGACAAACCGGAAGCGGAAATCAGAAATATTGAACAACAGGAACGTTCCCGGCAAATTCTCGGTATTGACAAACAGCGTATTGCCAAAGTTTCAAGGCTTTCTGCCGCACAAATAAAAAACCTTGCCGGACGAAACCGCAGACGAGCGTAAAAAACAAGAACCACGTTAACAAGGGCAGATGCTTTAATGCTGTCTTTGTTTCTTTTTTATTATTTGCTGTGTGAGATTTCTTGAGGAATCTTTCACTTCATTATAAATTGACGAGATAAAAATCCTTCCCGTTTCTATCTCTTCTTGATTTTGTTTTAAGTAAATACCTATCTTATCAACAATATCACCGGGAAAGTCCATATTTTCCGCTCTCCGGAGTTTCTTTTGCGTAACAATATCATTATATTTTTGTGTTATTTCCGGACTAATAAAATCAACACCGACGGTTTTTTGAACGTCTTTAACAACTTTATCCGTAAGTTGTTTGTCTGCCTCACCATTTTCCTTAACAAAAAAGTCCTTTTCAAAGCCAAGAGGTAAATAACTGCCATCCTTTTCATCGTATAAAAAAGAACAATCATAAGTTTTTCCATCAGGGGCAGCCAGGTATAAGACATCATTATGTTGTTTCTTAATTTTTTCCGGAGAAGTATGCTGACGCACCACCTTAGATGAAATCATAAAATAGCCGTCTCCCAAATCAAATAAAATCTGGGATGCCGCGTGGTAATCTTTTGTTACGCCATGCTTGGTAAATGCCGTCGTTTGTTTGCCACTTTCAATGTATTTTTGAGTATATTGATTATTTATATGCTTAGTAATAACTTCCGTTTTATATTGGGTTCTTGATGTATCCGTTGTTTTGTTATTTTCTACGGCATTAGCACTTAAAGCATTTCCACCTAAGATCCCGCTCAAAGTCAAAGCCAATTTAAGCTTATGTAACTTATTTTTTAATTGCACTTTGTCCATAATTGCAGCTCCGTATAACTTTTGTGTTTTCAAACACTTAGAAACGTTCTTACATTAAAATATATCATATTGGGATGAAAATAACAATTAAATTGTCATTTTTCTGGTCAGAGCTCTTGCATCGCCGATTTTTACTCTCTATATAGATTAATAGAATAATTTTGATAAACAAAGGATGAAAATTATGAGCAATAAAGTAATTGGTATTGACTTGGGTACAACCAACTCCTGCTTCGCAGTTATGGAGGGCGGTGAGGCTAAAGTCTTGGAAAACTCCGAAGGTGCCCGCACAACACCTTCAATGGTTGCGTTTACAGATACTGAACGTTTGGTTGGTGCTGCGGCAAAACGGCAGGCGGTGACCAATCCGGAAAACACCCTGTTTGCCATCAAACGTTTAATCGGACGTCGTTTTGATTCTCCTGAAGTTGCCAAAGACAAGGCTTTGGTTCCGTTTAAAATCATTGACGGAGACAACGGTGACGCCTGGGTAGAAGTCAAAGGACAGAAATATGCTCCTTCGCAGATTTCCGCTATCGTTTTGCAAAAGATTAAAGAATATGCCGAGAGCTATTTGGGTGAGAAAATTGAAAAAGCCGTTATTACGGTTCCGGCATATTTTAACGACTCACAACGTCAGGCTACCAAAGATGCCGGTAAAATCGCCGGTTTGGAAGTATTGCGCATTATCAACGAACCGACTGCCGCAGCCCTGGCATACGGTATGGATAAAAAAGCCAACGGAACAATTGCCGTTTATGACCTCGGCGGCGGTACTTTCGATATTTCCATTTTGGAAATCGGCGACGGCGTATTTGAAGTAAAATCGACCAACGGCGATACTTTCCTCGGCGGTGAAGATTTTGACCAGCGATTGGTTACTTATCTGACCGACGAATTCAAAAAAGAATCCGGCATTGACCTGAAAAACGACCGTTTGGCTCTGCAACGTCTGAAAGAAGCCGCAGAAAAGGCCAAAATAGAATTGTCTTCTGCAACCCAGACCGAAATCAACCTGCCGTTTATTACGGCAGACCAGACCGGTCCGAAACACTTAAACATTAAGCTGACCCGCGCCAAATTAGAGTCTATCGTCGAAGACTTGATTGAAAAGACGGTTGAGCCTTGCAAAAAAGCCATGGCCGATGCCGGCGTTAAACCCAGCGAAATCAGTGAAGTCATTTTGGTCGGCGGTATGACCCGTATGCCGAAAGTTCAGGAAAAAGTTAAAGAAATTTTCGGAAAAGAACCGCACAAAGGCGTTAACCCGGATGAAGTCGTTGCCGTCGGCGCTGCAATTCAGGGCGGTGTTTTGATGGGTGACGTTAAAGACGTTTTGTTGCTTGACGTAACTCCGTTGTCTTTGGGTATTGAAACCCTGGGCGGCGTCTTTACACGTTTGATTGACCGCAACACGACCATTCCGACCCGCAAGTCGCAGGTTTTCTCAACAGCCGAAGACGGTCAGACAGCCGTTACCATTCGCGTATTCCAGGGTGAACGCGAAATGGCTGCCGACAACAAGCTTTTGGGTCAGTTTGATTTGGTCGGTATTCCTCCCGCACCGCGCGGTATGCCGCAAATTGAGGTAACTTTCGATATTGACGCAAACGGTATCGTTAACGTTTCGGCAAAAGACAAAGCCACCAACAAAGAACAGGCCATCAGAATTCAGGCCAGCGGCGGTTTGTCTGACGCAGACATCGAAAAGATGGTTAAAGATGCAGAAGCCAATGCCGAAGCTGATAAAAAGAAAAAAGAATTGGTTGAAGCTAAAAATCAGGCAGAATCTTTGGTTCACGCCACCGAAAAAACGCTTAAGGAACATGGTGACAAGGTAAGCGCTGCAGAAAAGAGCAAAATTGAGGATGAATTAAAAGCCCTCAAGACAGCTATCGAGGCTGAAGACTTATCGGTTATAAAAGAAAAGACCGAAAGCCTGATGCAGGCTTCCTTGAAACTTGGCGAAGCGATGTATAAGTCGCAGGCTGACGCTTCCGCCGCGGCCGGTGCACAGCCGGGTGCCGACGCAGGAGCCTCCGCCGACCAGCCGGCCGGTGACGACAAGGTTGTCGATGCTGACTTTGAAGAAGTTAAATAAGTTAGTACTTGCCTCAAAAAACTCCCGCAAAATTGCGGGAGTTTTTTTTATGGTTTACATACATATTTTTTTATATCAAGGCTTATGCTGCCAAGAAAGCCGAAAAAAACGCCGTTTGAAGAGTCAATATCACTTGCTGCAGTATGATGTCGTCCAAATCTTTTAATTGACTAGAGACCTAAAAAAAAGCGCTTACAAGCGCTTTTTTTTATAAAACCTGTCTTATCTGTTTTCCAGCAGCTTAGTACTCAGCTGCGGTTTCCGATGGGTTAAAATACTCAGTACTTTGACCAGCTCATCTTTAAGCTCCGGGCGACGGACAACGATATCAACCATACCGTGTTCTTTCAGATATTCGGCCCGCTGGAAACCCTCGGGAAGTTTTTCGCGAATGGTCTGCTCAATAACGCGAGCACCGGCAAAACCAATTACACAACCTTTTTCCGCAATATGGATATCGCCAAGCATAGCAAAAGAGGCTGATACACCGCCGGTAGTGGGATCCGTCAGAACAGAAATAAAAGGAAGGCCTTTTTCTTTGACCATATTGACCGCGGCAGTCGTGCGCGCCATTTGCATTAAGGACAAAATGCCTTCCTGCATACGGGCACCACCGGAAGCGGAAATGGTAATCAGAGGATAGTTGCCGCGCATGGCTATTTCGCCAGCTTTAACAATACCCTCACCGACGGCCGTTCCCATCGAACCACCCATAAAAGAAAAGTCAAACGCGGCTACAACGCAGGTAATGCCGCCGATTTCGCCCTGGGCAACCTTAATGGCATCATCACTGCCGGTGGCCTTACGATAAGACTTCAGACGATCAGTATATTTTTTTGAATCTTTGAAGTTAAGCGGATCTTCCTGAAGTTTGGGCAAAGTGATTAATTTGTAGTCACCGTTATCAAACAACATTTCAAAACGTTTGTTCAGCGGCAGACGCAAATGATGGTCGCAGGAAGAGCAAATGAAATTGTTTTTTTCTAGCTCCTTTGTGAAAAGCATCTGGCCGCATTGAGGACACTTAGTCCAGAGATTGTCGGCAATCTCCTTAGTGGTAATTTTTTTGATTTTCGGACGTACGAAATCGGAAAGCCAGTTCATAGTTTATACCTTATCAAAGTTAATTTTGTTTTTTCGGTTCGACCGCAGGGGCAGAGGAACTTTCCTTTTTGCGAGAAAAAATCCCTTTCAGACGGGCACCTAAACCGGGTTTGGAAGTTTTGACCTCCTGTTCCTTGTAAGATTCAAGGTTCTCATGGAGGTTTTCCATTTCCTTAACCAATTTCTGCTGCTCTTTGCTGAGTTTTCTGTTCTGTTTGCGTTGAGAACGCAATGCTTTGCGTACCGGAGCATACGACATCCAGGAAAACAACTCGCCGAGAACGAAACCGAAAAAGATAAAAAAGACAATGGCAACGCTCAAAGAAACCGTGATTTCAATATAAAAAGGCCAAAGGTTAAACACGGCCAAGTCGTTATTTACAAAGGCAAAAACCAAAATAACCACCAGCAACGGCAAACCAATAAGCATTTTTATGAAACCCATGAGCGGCGCTCCTTTTTAATGATTAAAATTGTTATTATTTCTTATTTAATAACTCGAACAATTGTTTACCAGTCTTAAAGTGAGGAATATTGCGCTCTTCTACCTTAACCTGTTCGCCGGTACGGGGATTCTTGGCAATGCGCGGCGTACGGGTGCGTACGGAAAAAGCGCCAAAGCCGCGAAACTCGACACGGTCGCCGTTAGCCAGAGAGTTAGTAATCTTATCAAAGACTACGGCTACAATCCTCTCAACGTCTTTCAGCATCAGATGCGGGTTTTTGTTAGCAATACGTTCAATTAATTCTGATTTTGTCACTTTATTACCTCTTTTATTCTTATTTAATTCAAGTTTAAGTTATCCGTTTTTGTTTTAATTATCAATATCGCAAATTAAAAAAAAGCCAAAATTTAATTGTTTAGTTATCCATAGGGATTTTATTCGTCATTAGCCAAGTGGGCAACGGCAAGATGATTAGCCGCCTCTCCCAGCTCAATGTCTTCAATCCGCTGAATGCGTTTGCCGATTTTAGACGATGAAATACGGATATTGTCAACATCTTCATTGGCTTGTTTAAAGTGCTTGCTCAGGCTTTCGATACGGGAATCGAGACGCCCGATATCTTCAACCAAAGTTCCGACTTCCTTCTGGATTACACCGGCCTGTTCCCGCATTTTGGCATCTTTCAGCACGGCGCGAACAGTGTTCAGAGTCGCCATGAGAGTCGTCGGGGAAACAATCCAGACCTTGGAGCGGTATGAAACTTCCACCACGTCGGTGAAATTAGCATGCAATTCTGCATAAATGGCCTCACTGGGCAAAAACATCAATGCGGATTCCGCCGTTTCTCCGGGAATAATATACTTTTCCGAAATGTCTTTGATGTGTTTTAACACGGAAGCTCTGAAAAAACGTTCCGCCTCAAGCTTTTCCCGGTCTGACGCCGCCGCACGCAGAGCATGATAGCTCTCCAAAGGAAACTTGGCGTCTATGACAATGGTTCCCGGAGGGTTAGGCAGCCGGAGTACACAATCGGCACGCTTGGCATTGGACAGCACCATCTGAAACTCATATGCGTTGGGAGGCAGAATTGAGGTGACAAGATCGTTCAGCTGTATTTCGCCAAAGGCGCCGCGCGCCTGTTTGTTGGAAAGGACTTCCTGCAAGGACACAACCTGCTCCGACAGAGACGAAATTTTTTGCTGAGCAACGTCGATTTTAGCCAGGCGTTCCCGCAAATCGGTCAAGGTCTCGGTGGTTTTGGCCGTGGTCTGCTGCAAGCCTTCGCCTACGCTTTTGGTCACAGCGAGAAGTTTTTCATCCATAATCTTGAGAACCGCCATTTTTTGCTCGCTGATGGCCTGGGCAATCTTGTTCTGCTCCTGGGAGCTATGTTCGCTCAACTGGGACAACCGGCCGGCAAGTTCAGCCTGGCCGCGCAACAAAATGTCGCTGAAGGAGCTCAGCTCCCCGCGGTCCCGGCGAAAGAGCAGAACAGCAATGTTGGTGAGGAAGAGAATCCCCACCAGCACTACCAAAATCGCTTCAAAATTCGCGGTTATAAAATTACTTAGACTCTGCAAAATGACGTCCCATTCTCAAGAATTTTTCGGTGCGACGCTTTTTGAGCTCGTCCCCACTTTGCGGCAAAAGCTCTTTAAGATGTTTCAAAATACTGTCGCCGACGCGCTCAATTGCGGCCTGCGGGTCACGGTGGGCACCGCCAAGAGGCTCGGCAATAATTTCGTCAATGACACCCAACTTGCGCAAATCCTGCGCAGTAAGCTTCAGGGCTTCCGTCGCTTCCTTAACCTTGTCGGCGGAACGCCAAAGAATGGACGCACAGCCTTCCGGCGAAATGACGGAATAAATCGAATGCTCCAACATCAGAACCCGGTTAGCCGTTGCAATGGCAATAGCACCGCCGGAACCGCCTTCGCCGATGACGACGGAGACAATCGGCGCTTTAATCTGAAGGCACTTTTGGATAGAAGACGCAATTGCCTCGGCCTGTCCGCGGGCCTCGGCCTCAACACCGGGGAAAGCGCCGGATGTGTCAACAAAACAAATAACCGGCATATTAAACTTGTCTGCCAGGTCCATAAGGCGCTGCGCTTTGCGATAGCCTTCGGGCTTGGCCATTCCGAAATTATATTTGACGCGGGATTCAATATCGTGGCCCTTTTCCTGTCCGAGCACAACGACAGAAATATTTTTGAAACGGCCGATACCTCCGATCATCGCCTCATCATCGGCGAACAAACGGTCTCCGCACAACGGAGTAAAATCTTCAATCAGGGCATTCACGTAATCAAGGCAATGCGGGCGCTGCGGGTGGCGGGCAACCTGAGACTTCTGCCACGGCGTAAGATTGGAATAAGACGACTTTACCTGTTTTTCCAGCTTTTGCTGCAGACGGGAAACTTCTTGGGAAATGTCGACATCTTCGCTCTGAGCCAGATATTTCAGACTCTCGATTTTTGATTCAATTTCAAAAATATTCTTTTCAAAATCCAAAACTAAAGTATTTGCTGTAGTATTCATAGAATCTTCTCGTTAATTATGACATAGTTTTGGCTTATGCATAACACACTTTTTTCGAGATTTCGACTCTTATTTTACTTTTTGTGCAAGAAGTTGGTTTTTTAGTTGGAAAAAAAGACAATATCTAATAGTATAACGCTTAAATATAAACATCGAAAGAAAAACAGGGAGTATATCCGTGCCGGCCGTTTCCTTTTTTGCATTAATCTTTTCATCGCTTTTGTGGTTTATTTTTGCCCTCAAGTTTGTCTTGTCGAGTTTGGGAAATACGCCTTTTTTTGCGGCGGGAACATCCAACATTCTGGCATACATCTGCATCGTATGCCTGCCGGTATTTTTAATCTGGCTGGTGTTCAGCTACGTCAACCAATACCTGCAAAACAAAACCGTCAACCAACAACTGTACAAGCTTTTCGGACAGATGAAAAAAAATCAGGACTATTCCGACCTTCTGGCCCGGGTCCTGATTGAGACGGAACAACAGGTAAAAGACGGTTTTATGCTTGGAAAATTTGACCTGCTGGTAGCCGACATGAACGAACTTCTGGCAGAGATTATCCGCTGCACCAACATTGCTTCCAGCGAACAAATAGAGCGTTTGTGGAACAAGGTTCAAAACGGCGGAAAGTGGTCTTTCGGAAAAGTCATCATTGAAGTAAACAACGCCCAGCCCAACTTTCAGATGAGAATCTACGAAAAGGCCTGTACGGACATTGTACTGGCCGGTACCATCATGGAATTTTGCGCCCGCTATCTGAGTGTTGTCAACATGTTGGAAAAACATGACCGGGAAAAGGTTTTTCTTAACATTATCGAAACCGGAGTCATGGGCAAGGTTTTCTCGATTTTTGCGCCAATCTCCGACGAGGTTCGCAAAGTCAGAGAATCCAGCGCCGGTTTTATGAAACAGCAGGAGCAGGTTTTTCAGGCACCGAAGCCACAACCGGCTCCCCATGTTTCGACGCCGCCGGTTAACGTCTTTTCCGACGAACAACCCAAGGAATCCATTTTCGACAAGCTGGACAAGATTAATCCGTTTAAGAAAAAAGAGCCGGAACCTTTGAGAGAAAACCGCGCTCAGGAGCGAGACCCCTTTTCGATAGCGCTTGAACGCAGTTTCGGAAGTGTGCCCGAAGACGAAACACCGCGCCTCAGAATGAGCGAGGAGACGGTTTCGAGAGAATCAATGCCGGAGCCGCGCCTTTCTCCCCCAGAAGAGGCATTTGAACCAAAATTTGAAACCGAGCCGGCGGAAGCGCCCCGATTTGAAGAATCTGAAACGGTTTTTCAAGAACAACCTTCCGAAGAAGAGCTTTCCGATACGCAGAAAAAACTAAACAGCCTGAAAAAAGAATGGGCTGAAATGACGATGCCGCAGGCAGCGATACCGGAAAAAACCATCGCGGTACAGGCGGAAGAGAAAAACGAAAACGAGGATGAAGAAAATACGGCATATCCTTTCGGCGGCTGGGTAGATGAAGAAAATTACAACAAATAGTCAGGATTAAGGTGAGAGCAGGTTTTATTATCGCAGTAATGCTTCTGGCCTTTCCGGCCCGGGCGGCAGAAGTGAGGATTGCCGACAGCCTGCCTTTGTACGGAGAATCCAAATACAGCTCAAACTTTAAGCATTTTGAATATGTAAATCCCCAAGCGCCCAAAGGCGGCCGGGTTGTGTTTCCGGAGTATGGCGGGTTTGACAACTTTAATCCCTTTATCTTTAAGGGAATCGCATCGCCGGCAGTGGCGAATCTGACGCTCGACAGCCTCGGCGTAGTTCCGGTAGACGACTTTTCAACAGTTTATCCGTTACTGGCCAAGCGATTTGAAATTCCGCAGGACAACTCGTTTATCGGCTTTATTCTGGATGAAAAAGCGCATTTTCATGACGGAACGCCGGTAACGGCAGACGATGTTATTTTCAGTTACAAGGCGTTGGTCGAAAAAGGCGCGCCTTTATATAAAGTTTATTACGGAGACGTTGAACGGGCAGAAAAAGTTTCGCCGCGCCACGTTCGTTTTCACTTCAAAAAAAACAGCCGCAACAAGGAACTTCCCTTAATCTTGTCGCAGATGAAAATTTATTCCGCCAAAGATTGGGAAAACAGGGATTTTGCCAAACCAACTTTGGATATTCCCTTAGGCAGCGGCCCTTACCGACTGGACAAGTTTGTTCCCGGCAAATATCTGGAATTTAAAAGGGATGACGCTTATTGGGCTAAAGAGCTGCCCAGCCGCAAGGGCTTTTTCAACTTTGACAGAGTGCGTTACGACTATTATCAAGACACCACTGTTACGTTGCAGGCTCTTTTTGCCGGAAGTATAGACATCCGAGAAGAATATATTGCAAAAATCTGGGTAACCGGCTATGACAACGAGCTGGTAAGGCAGGGTAAAATCATTAAAGAGGATTTGCCGCACAATCAGGCCGCCATACTACAGTTTTTCGGCTTTAATACCCGGCTGCCCAAGTTCAGCGACAGGCGTGTCAGAGAAGCCGTCGGGCTGGCATTTAATTTCGATTGGGCAAATGACAAGCTTTTTTACAAGCAATACGAACGTCTGTACAGTTATTTTACCAATACGGGCATGGAAGCGGTCGGACTGCCGCAGGGCAAAGAGCTGCAGATTTTGGAAGGCTATCGCAAACAGTTGCCGGAAGACGTTTTTTCCAGAGCGCCCCGGCTGCCGCAACATCAAACCCATATGCAGACGAGGGAAAATCTGCGCAGGGCGGTAAAACTTTTGGAAGAAGCCGGATTTGGTTTCAAGAACGGCGTTATGACGAATCTGAAAACGGGAGAACCGCTGACAATTGAAATTCTGGGCAACTCGGCCAACGGCTCGTCTTTTACCAGAGTTATGCTGCCGTTTATGGAAAATTTGAAAAAAATCGGCATAAAAACCACATTCCGCAATCTGGAAACCAATATATTCAAAAACCGGCTGGACAACTTTGACTTTGAGGTTGCCATTCTCGCTTTCGGCGTCAGTCAAATGCCCGGTAACGAACAGCGGGAACTGTGGGGTTCCAAGGCTGCGGACATCAAAGGAAGCTACAATCTGATGGGTATCAAGAATCCGGTGGCGGACAAGCTTATCGACGGCTTAATCGCAGCAAAACACAAAGAGGATTTTGTCGCCCACGTCAGAGCTCTAGACAGGGTTCTCTTAGCCGAACACTATATGATACCGCAATGGTACGCTCCGGCAAAACGCGTGGCTTACCGCAACAAGTTCGGCCATCCGCAAACCGGCATCAAAGCCGGATATGATCCGTTTACATGGTGGATAAAGGAGCCGAAATGAGAAACTATATTTTAAAAAGGCTGCTGTTGATTCCGTTGACGTTACTAGGTATTCTGGCAATAAACTTCGTTATCATACAATTTGCTCCGGGAGGGCCGGTGGAACATACCCTGGCCAAATACCGCGGCATAAACGTCAACGCGACCGGCGCCATCAGCGGCGGCGCCGGAATGAATACGGCTTCCGCAGCAGGAAAATATCAGGGAGCACAAGGGGTTCCCGAAGATTTGATTAAAGAGCTTGAAAAACAATTCGGCTTTGACAAACCGGCACATATCCGTTTTTTCAAAATGATAAGCGACTATGCAAGGTTTGACTTCGGCAAAAGCTTTTATCAGGACAAAACCGTCTGGCAGCTGATTAAGGAGAGGATGCCGGTTTCGGTTTCGCTGGGGTTATGGTCGACATTAATCATCTATCTGATTGCCATTCCGCTGGGAATAAAAAAGGCGGTTACCGACGGCTCTTCTTTTGACATATGGACTTCATTCGCGGTGATTGTCGGGTCGGCGATACCGGTGTTTCTGTTTGCCGTTTTCTTAATTGTCTTTTTCGCCGGCGGGACGTATCTGCATTGGTTTCCTCTTCACGGCCTGACTTCCGACAACTGGGAAGAAATGTCCTGGCTTGGAAAAATCGCCGACTATTTCTGGCATATCACCCTGCCGGTAACAGCCATGGTTATCGGCGGTTTTGCCAGCCTGACCATGCTGACCAAAAATTCTTTTCTCGACGAAATCAACAAACAATATGTGTTGACGGCAAAAGCAAAGGGATTGAGCCAAAACCAAATTTTATACGGGCACGTGTTTCGTAACGCCATGCTGATTGTAATTGCCGGATTTCCGACGCTTTTAATCAAAATGCTGTTTACCGGCGCGCTGCTTATCGAGGTCATCTTTTCGCTAAACGGATTGGGCCTGCTCGGGTATGAAGCGATTATGACCCGCGATTATCCGGTAATATTCGGCACGATGTATATTTTTGCCCTTTTAGGCCTGGTGTTAAGACTTATTTCGGACATTACCTATTCCCTGATAGATCCGAGGATAAACTTTGACAGCAACCAATAAAAAAAGCTCTCGTTTGAGAGCTTTTTTTTCATCAGCGTCCGAGACAGCCATGCGTCTCTTTGGCAAATTTGACATAACGTTTGTAAAAGTACTCCAACCCCTGCCGGACAGCATAGTTGACGGTACCTTTAGGATAATTTCCGTGCTTATCCGGTTTGCCGGCTTTAATACCGGTCAGAATTTCTATGCCGTCATCAACATTGTCAACCGCGTAAATATGAAATTTTCCTTCGTCAACGGCATTTAGGACGTCTTCGCGCAGCATCAAGTCCTTTACGTTGGTACGGGGGATAATCACGCCCTGGTCTCCGGTGAGACCGCGATGACGGCAAACATCAAAGAATCCTTCAATTTTTTCATTAACGCCGCCAATGGGCTGGACTTCACCAAACTGGTTAATCGAACCGGTAACGGCAATGTTTTGTTTAATCGGGAGATTTGCTATTGCCGAAAGCATACAGTAATATTCGGTAGAAGAAGCACTGTCTCCGTCAACGCCGCCGTAAGACTGTTCAAAAACAATCGAGGCGCTCAATGACAGGGGTCGGTCTTTGGCGAAACGATTGGCCAAAAGGCTGGAAAGAATTAAAACACCCTTGGTATGAATAGGGCCGCTCATTTCAACTTCGCGCTCAATATTTATAAACTCGCCCTTTCCGATACGCACCTGAGTCGTAATCCGGGCCGGTTTACCAAAACTGGTACGGGAGAAATTATAAACCACCAGACCGTTAATCTGCCCTACACGGGAGCCTTCAACGTCCATTAGGATGGTGCCTTTGTCAATCTGCTCCAGCATCGCCTGCTTTATACGGTCGCTGCGGTAAATCTGAGCGTCAATCGCCTGTTCGATATGGTTTTTGCCGATTTGGTTCGCCTTGGATTTGCGTGCCCAATAATCGGCTTCGCGCAACAAATCGCCGATGGAGGCAATATGTGCGGTCAGCTTTTCGGAATCTTCAGCCAGGCGGGACGAATACTCAATGACCTTGGCAACGGCCTGTTTATTGAGGGAACGCAGCTTTTTCTTTTTGGAGAGAGAACCAATCAGCTTGGCATATTCAACCTCGTTTTCGGGCGTACGGTCCATTAAAACGCCAAAGTCCGCCTCTACTTTGAAGAAATCAGAAAAGTCGGGATCCCTTTCGCTCAAAACTTCATAGAGCTCCTCGTCTCCGGTGAGAATAACCTTAACCTGAAGAGGTATCGGCTCCGGATCGAGAGAAATCGTGGTGAAAGTGGTTTCTTCGCTGGGCGCTTCGATTTTAACGGTTTTAGAAGCCAACGCCCGCTTCAGAGAATCCCAGGCATAAGGCTGCAACAGCAATTTTCGGGCATCAATAAGCAAAAAGCCGCCGTTGGCCTGGTGCAGAGCACCGGATTTTATCAAACTGAAGTCTGTCAGCAAAGCGCCATATTGCTGGATACGTTCAACGCGGCCGACCAGATTTCCCTGCGTGGGGTGGTCCAGATGAATAATCGGCGCACCGGAATCCGGTTCGTTTTTGACGATGACGTTAACTTTGAACTTTGCATATTTGTCTTCTTCCGGCTGCTTCATCCGGGAAAACAGAGCGGAAAGCGCATCGTCCCCTTCACCGCCGCCGCAATTGTTTTCCGAAGAAGGCATAAATTCATCGATATTGGTAATAATGTGTTTTTGAATCTTTTTCAAAAAGTCGTTGGCCTGTTTGTGCCCTTTATATTTGGCATGAAGTTCGTCAATGGGGTTTTTGACCGCGATTTTCAAAAACTTCTCGCGCAAATCATTGGTTTCCTTGCGCTGTTTATCTTCCCATTGAGGCAAATCCTGAGCGGTGTTTTCAATTTCCTCCTGCATTTGGTTGAGGTCTTCCAGCAGCTGTTTTTTCTCGCTTTCGGGAAGTTCGTCAAAGGCTTCCGGGCTCAGCACTTCTCCGTTTTTAACGGGAGCAACGACCAAACCGACCGGCATATGCAGCAAGGAAACGCTTTTGCCTTTGGCCTTTTTCTGAAGAATTTTGATATATTCTTCCTTATGCTGTTTGAATTTTTCGTGAATGATGCTTTGGCCGGCTTTATATTCGTCACTTTCCAGAATGGCGGGAATCGAAACCGACAGAGTTTCAATCAGTTTGTCAATGTCTTTGGCAAATTCGGCCGCGGTGCCGGCAGGGAAATTAACCGCCTGCGGTTTATAGGGTTCGTCAAAATTATAAACATAGGCCCAATCATCGGGGGTCGGCCTTTTTTTGGCTTCTTCCACCAAAACACGTTTGACCAGACTGGTTTTTCCGGTGCCTTCCGGCCCGAGGCAAAAAAGATTATATCCTTTTGACTGGATGTTGATACCAATTTCCACCGCACTTAAAGCCCGATCCTGCCCCAATGCGGAAAGACGTTCTTCCAGTTCGGCGGTGCTGGAGAACTTAAACTTTTTAGGATCGCATTTGGTATAAAGCTGGTTGGATTTTAACTTGGTAATGCTCATAATAAAAATTCCCTATATATTAAATTCGAGATAGAATATCTTAACTAAGTACCATATATAATCAAAAAAACTAAACATAGCGTAAAGAAATATCAAAAACATGAAATATTTTCAGCTTATCTTATGGGGATTGTTTTTTGCCGGCTCAATCGTGCTGTTCGTGCGCTTCAACCGGCGGATGCGCCGCGACTATTATCTCAAAACCGCAATCAAGGCCGTATTGAAAAAACAACAGCAGCTGCCGGGCAGAAGCTTTTTTTCCACTTATGTCCTGGCTCAGGCGCTGTTCCCGTTATTGAAATCCCGAAAGAAAGAAGAAGCAAAAACAAGAGAGGCCTTAATCAAAGGGAACCTCCTTACGGCAGAGCGGTATTTCAGAAAAAAACGACAGCCGACTCTTGCTGCGGGACTGAAAGCCTTTTATCATCCGCAAAAGGCATTGGAGGAGCTGGAAAAAATTGCAAAAGCACATCCTCAGGACAATATCGCACTGATTTTGACCGCTTACCTCCATTTTACTCTCGGGCAAAACGAGGCCGTCCTTCCGATTTTGGACAATATGGACATCTCAAAGGCCTCGGCTTATGTCAAAGCCATGCGTTTTTATCTGCAAACTCATTTTGACATGCGCGACGGAGACTTGCAGTCAGCCGCGGAAAACAGCTCCAAGGCTGCCAAGCTTTTTAATCGGGAACAGGCCTTTTACGAAGAAGCTGCCGCACATTTCGTTATGGGAACCGTTTACAGAATCAGCACAATTCAGGACGTGTCGCAATTTGTGCTGCAAACGGCACAAAAAATATACCGCCATTTGGGGGCGACCAAGGAGGAAGGCGAAGTTCTGGGAACGCTGGGCATGCTGATGGTAATGCAAAAACGTTATGACGAAGCCGACGATTATTTTAACAAAGCCAAGGAGCTTTACAAAAAGACCGGACAACGTCAGGGCTGCGGCGAAATAATCAATCAGGAGGCTCTGGCGGCATTAATCAGGCAAGATTACGGCGCTGCCCGAAAGCTGGCTAAACAGGCTTTACACATTCATGAGGAAGAACGTAACACCGCCGGGCAAGGGTTTAGCCTGGAGCTTATCGGCAGCGCTTACAGCAGGGAAAAGAAATGGAAGCAGGTTATCAGGCATGCCCGGCAGGCTCAGGAGCTGTATGCCGCGACGAATAACAACCCCGCCCGGCTTGAAGCCCTTTATTTGGAAGCGCAGGCTTGTTTTGAAAACAACGACGACAATGAAGCGGAAACGGTTTTACGCAAAATCATCAACGCGGACAAAGAACAACACAGCTGTTTCTTTGTCGGCAACGCCTATAATCTGCTGGGGCTCATCTTTATGAAAAAAGGCGATTTGAGACGGGCCAAAGGCTTTTTTCAACAATCGCTGGACTGTGAACTGCGCAGCAACCGTGCCGGCGGCATTGCCATCGACTATGCCAATATCGCCTTGCTCGAGTATAAACGAGGACAAACCGAGCAAGCGGTCAAAACCGTGGAGACTGCATTGGAATACGCCAAGGCCTTCGGAGAAGGAGAGTTATACAGCCAATTGAAAAAGCAACTCAGTAAAATCCGAGAGTAACGTTAACTTCCGGCGACTTCAGTTCAGGCTTGCGTTCAACGTCTAAAGAAACGATACCGACGTTGTCAAAGGCCAGAACGTAAAATTGCGGCACAGCGAACGGATTAAACCGGTGGCGGCGGCTTTTCAGTATCATCCGGTTTTTTACCTTAAGCTGAGTGGCGCTTAGAAAATCCTTCATTTCAGGAGACCACGAGGGCTCGCCAAAATCACCGACGACAATGACCGGATCATCCTGCATCAAGACAAATTTTTGCAGCTGTCTGAAAGCTTGGATGCGAACGTCGCTGGCCAAACCGTCAAAATCAACGCCGACAACGGTAAAAACGTGATAATTTTTTTCAAAAGTTATAAACTGAGACTGCACTTCCGGCGTCAGGTTAAGGTGTCCGGAACGCAGAATTGCCATTCCGTAGGCATTGACATCCAACGGCTTTTCAGCGCTGTGCGACAAGGTAATATGATGGTCGTCGCGGACCGCGGTGTCGGTAAAAAGATTGCCGGTTGAAGCTATTTGGGTAAAGTTTATCAGCAAGAACAGCGCAAACAAAGCACTGTAAGCAAAACGGGAAAGATACAGCGAATACAAAAAAACCGCCAGATTGAGGAGGTAAAACTGGAAAAGGTATCGTTTAACTTCTTCAAACAGCGGTTGGTGAGACAGCGGCAAAAGCAGCAGAAAGGTAATTAATCCGAGCGTTATGAACATAACTTTCAGAAAGATATTTTCCCGCTCGTGTTTTTTTCTTTGACTGAAGTAACCCATTTTTAAACTATTGTGATTAAACTCATTATTGTTTTCCGCGGGGAGATTTATCCTCTCCATGCATTGAGTGGTATTCTAATGTGTAAAATGTAATTTGTAAATGGTCTGAAAATAAAATATGTACGAACAAATCATATCCATATTCTCAAGCAGTGAAATTTTGGCTACCGTATCGAACAATATTGATGATTTGGCGACAATTATCGACGGCTATTTATCCGGGGCGAACAATTTGCGCATAGCCTCTATTATCTTGATGCTGCTGGCATTTATCCTATTTCTGTTTCTCGTCATTATCATCTACGTCAAGTCCATCGTTTCCTTTTTGAAAAGCGACAACAAAAATACTGAAAAAGACGACGGGGCTGTTGATGATATTTTTAACGAAGAGGATGCCGAGCGTCTCAACCGGATTATGAGCGAAGAAGACCGCGAACGCGAGTTGGAGAAAGAGCTGCAAAAAGAACTGGAACTGGCCCGGGCCGAAAAAGAAATGTTCGAACAACGAGAAATGCAGGAAAAACAACGTAAAGATGCCGTTCGCCGAGAAGAAAAAGCCAACACCAGAGAACGTGAAAAAGAAACCAAGGAAAAAGAACAAGCGGAAGAAAAAGAAAGCGAGCCCAAGGGCATAGTCGTCGATTTGGACTGGAAAAAAGGCAAACTGCGTGATTTGGAACAAAATGCCCCGACTCTCAGCAACGAATTTTTATCCTATCACCAAAGCACCAAAGACCTTTCGGAACTGCTGGGGCTTATCATTGACATGATCGGCCGCGGTGTCGACGATCTGAAAATCGCGCAAACAGTAATGTTTCGCAATCAAGGCAAAAACTCCGAAGACGACATTTTGCAAATCATCGATTCAATAAAAGACTTTATAGCCCTATGCATCAACCAAAACTTTGACCGTCTGCCCAATGCCAGCCAACTGCCGCGGGAAGAAGACGCCTTGTTTCATTTGGCGCAGGGCGACCCCACGCTGGCTCTGGCTATGCTGGAAGCCTTGATGGACTTTAACATAGACCGCAGCTCTATGGCCGGCATTGACGTTAAAAAAGACGAAATATTTAAAGAAATTTCGGCTCAATCCTGCGTTTTCGGAAGTCTGGCAGCCATTAACGACATACATCTGGCCACCGGAGCATTTGAACTGGCGATAGAACTTAATCCCAACAATGTCAATGCCTGGTGCCGTCTGGGCGATATGTATGCCAAGGCGGATTCAAACAACAAAGCCGTTTGGGCTTATCAGAATGTTCTGACCTTGGCCGACGAAGAAATTTATGCCCGCCAGGTTGCCAATGCCAACAAGATGATGTCTCAACATTTATATGCTCAGGGCAACAGCCTGCAAGCGGCAAAACTGTACAACAGCAGCAAACAATATTATGACTCTCTCGGCATCAACCGCCGCCTGGACAAACAGGAGGTTGAAATCATCGAAATTATCGAAGCCCATCAAAAAGAAGAACTGCAGGCGACTATCCAGAAAATCCTGTCGCAAAAAACAAGCAGCCGAGCCTTTAGCTTTGCCTAAGCCTTAGGAGCCGAAACATCCGGCGCCCGCAAATACAACGGCTTGGGAAAATCGGCGTCTTTATCGTAAAAATGCTTTATTCCGCAGGCTGCCAGCTGTTCGACGGGCAAGGCTTCCAACATCTTTATGACATGAAGACTTAATCCGCTGGGGCGGCTGAGAAAGCGCTCCACCCCGTCGCCGACAAGAGACACCTTCCGATGACGCAGCTGAGGCAAAATGTCTTCATAGTTTCCGGCCTGAGGCGGCGTGATTTTATTCAACCGGGCATCAAAAATCTGATAATAAAAGTCATCCCGTTTGGTTTCGATAACCACGCAGTTAAGTTCTGCCCGCTCTTCCTCTTCCAAAGTCCGGGCATAGGCCTCAAATGCCGATATGCCGGCAACGCAGAGATTAGGTGCGGCAATGGAAAAAGCCCGGGCGGCGGCGATGCCGGCCCGAACGCCGGTAAAAGAGCCGGGACCGACGCATACGACGACCAAATCCAAATTGGAAAAAGAAAGTTTGCCTTCTTGCAGCAACTTTTCAATCTGAGGAATTAAAACCTCGGCCTGACCGAAATCCATATATTGGACATAGCTGCCGAGAGTATCGTTATCTTTTTTCAGAACAACCGCGCATTGAGCCGCCGTTGTGTCATAAGCCAAGCTGTACATCTTTTTTCCACTTATCTAAAATTCTAGTTTAATTAATGCATTTTATATAATAGAATCCGAAAAGAGACAATTGTTTTTGTAAAAATTTTAGCAAACCGCAAATTCTGATGATTGATGTACAGCTTTTAACCGATATGTATTATGCCGCTCCGGAACTCTGGTATTTGTTGGCAGGCGCGGTTTTGGCCCTGGTTACGGTCATTGTGTGGGAAGCGGTCAAAATCCTCCGGCTGCGGCAAAAAAACTATTTTCTCAACCGAGACCGCGAACGTTACGCAGAGACGCTGTATGCCTCGCGGGACGGTTATTTTGCGTTTATTTATCCGGACGAAAAAGTCAACGACCCGAGAAAAAGCATTCTGGAACATTGTTCGCGTCGATTGGCGGTTATGATGAACCTGCCCGAAGGCACCAAAAGCAGTTTTGAGGACATTTTAAAAAACTTTTATAAAGACGATATCAAAAAGATTCAAAAATATGTCAGTCTGCTGCGGGACGAAGGCGTTTCTTTCGACGACGAATTCATCCTCAAAAGCGGCAACAAGTTCCTGCGGCTGGCCGGTTCCCGCATTAACGGCCTTGACGGCAACGTTTACTGCGACATGATCTGGTTTCGCGACGTCAGTTATGAAACAAACAAAATCGCGCGGCTGGAAGAAGAAAAAGAAAAAACCTCGGCAAGACTGGTTCAGCTTGAGGATTTGATTGACAACATCCCCTTTCCCATTTGGCTGAGAGACGACAAACTGAAGCTGGTCAGCTGCAACAAAAAATACCTTGAATTTACCGAAAGCAAAAACAGGGAAACGGTTATAAACGAGGGAATAGAAATCAGCGGCGTCAACGGAGAAAACGTTTCGCAAAATCTGGCGCTGCTGGCACATACGACCAACCGGGTCAAGAAAAACACCGTCAATGTCGTGAAAAACGGCGAACGCTTTGTGATGGAAGCGATAGAAAGTCCGTTTCACGTTGAAGACAGCCTGGATAAGATATGCACCGCCGGCGCTTTAATCGACATCAGCGAACTGGACGAGCTCAAGCGCAACTTGAAACTGCATCAGAATGCGCAGCTTGAAATTTTGGGAACGCTGGGAACAGCATTTGCCGTATTTAACCAACAATTCAAACTGGCCTTTTACAACCAGTCTTTTGCTCGTCTGTGGGAACTGGACAACCTCTGGCTGGAACAACAGCCCAATTACTCCATGTTTTTGGACGTTATCAGAGAAAAACGCCTGCTGCCGGAAGTTCCCGACTATATGTTATTCAAAAACGAAGAACAAAAGGAATTTTCAAAAATCATCGAACCCAAAGAAGATATGCTGCATCTGCCCAACGGAAAGACTTTTCGGCGGGTGCGGGCTCCGCATCCGATGGGCGGCCTGATATTTGCCTACGAAGACATTTCGGACAAGCTGGCAACGACCAGCGCTTATAACGCTTTATTGGCCGTACAGTCCGAAATGCTCGAAAATTTGTTTGATGCGGTTATAATCTTTGGTTCAAACGGCCGTTTAAAATTTTATAATCAATCCTATGTGAAGTTGTGGGAATGCAAAAAGAATTTTCTGGACAACGAGCCCAACCTAAATGAACTGCTCGACTCGCAGAAAAAGTTTTTCAGCAAAGACGAAAACTGGGAAGACTTAAAAAAAGACATTATGGACCACCTGCTAAGTATGACAACCAAAACTTTTATTCTTAATCGCAATGAAATTGACGATATAGAGGTTTCCGCCGTCAATATGTCCGACGGTTCGATGATGATTACCTACAAAAAAATCGCCTAAGAACATTTTTATTTAAGTTCAATCACTTATCACTGTTCAGATTAAAAGGAATCGGTTTGTCAATTGACAAAAAATCATTTGTATGCCAACATTAAAGTGCTGAGGGAAAGAACTTGCAGCTCAGCTTTTCCAAAGAACGGAGCAATATATGGAAGATGAAACTTCTGACACAAATCTAGAATGGAAAAAGAAAGGTTTTGAAAGCAAAGAAACCTTAACCTTGAAAACCAACGTCAAAAAAGCTCTGCAATACGAGGCTACAGCCAAAAAGCCGGTGCAGAACGGTTTTTCGCCTCTTCCGTCAGAACTGCCCAAAGGCCTCAAAAAAATCCGTAAAAAAATCAAAGACGTTTATGATGACGAGGAAGACGAAGAAGAAAACGAAATCGACTTCTCTTTTATGGAGCAGAACAACACGCTCCTTAACGCTTTGCACGAAGACGAACGCCGGCAGCTGAAACAACAGGAACAACAAAACAACGTTCGGATTTTGCAGGACACGGGAAAACTCGACGCCATTCATATGGCAAACAAAGTTTCGCAAGACCTGGGAATGAAAGGCCTGAAACAATCTACCATAAACAACAGCCGCATGGACGTTTCCATGGGTATTCAGACGTTTGACCGCGCGCTGAAAGAAGATTTGTCGAAGAGAACAAACATCAAAGGACGTAAACTTTCCGAAGCGGAAACCGTTACGCTGCTCCGCGGCATTAAACGCATTCAAAATGTTGCCGCGGCCGCAGACGAATCAAAACTGAAAGCAATCGAAGGATGGAAGCTGGAGGAAATCGTCAATGCCGGCCGGTCGTCTACGGACGATAAGCAGATTGCCGAAAAAATACTTGAAAAATCAGGAAGAAAAAGCGAATCGGTCAAAAAGAAAATGCTCAAAAATTCTTCCCGAACCAAAAACACAAACAAAAACAAAGATATGCGCACTTCCGGCGGCAGAGAGGTGTACCGCGATTAAGAAAGTTTGGCCAACAGTGTTTTGTAGGCGGTTCCGAGCTGCTTAAACTTTTCTTCCGCATCCGCATCATCCCGATTAACGTCCGGATGATATTTTTTCACAAGTTTTTTATATTGCTTTTTGACAATTTCCACCGTTAATCCTTCTTCCGAAAGTTCCATTATTTTAAGGCACTTGCGTTCCTGCTCGTTAAAATAAGGGGTATTCATGGCAGAAAAATCAGGCTGATAATCATCAAAAAACTCAAAATTCCCTTTAAAATCAAAGCCGAAATTATACTTTATCCGGGAACCGAACTTAAAATGCATCCGAGAACGTTCATGCGTACCGGCTTCTTCCTCATCAAGCCCGTCATAGTAATTCCATTTGGCATTATACTCCTGAACATGCTTAAGGCAAAACCAGTAATATTCCTTAAGACGGCGGTCTTTAGGAGCGCGGTATTCTCCGGGTTCGTTACAGCCGGGATGGTCACACTTGCGGGCGGTATCCTCGGTTTGCGGAGCAAAATATTTACTGCGTCGTTTGGTTGGCTTTTTCATATCCGTACTATTTTTTATGCAAAACAATCGGGGTAATGTACACCAATTTACAGCTGAGGGCAAATGTTAATTGTTCAAAAGAACTTTAACAAGATATAGATAACCACCAAAAGCGGCAAATAGTAGAAAATTGAAGATTTTTTAAACTGGGGGTCTTTTTTAAACCGGTTTTTATCTAACAAATATGCCAAAGATTCCGGATTTGGTTCCGTCAACTCCGAACGCGGCGACAAAACCAGCCCCTGTTTGGAATAAATATCCATCAATCCGCTCCGCACCGGCGCGTTCTGCGGCTGGGACCGGGGATATTGCTCCAACCGGCCGAGCAAAACGGCGTTTACATCCTGTGCAGGGCAATACAGACGCAAAAGTTTAATCACCCTGGCCAGTTTATGCTCCATTAAGCCGCGCGGTTCACACTCTTCTCCGAGATACTCGGAAAGAAAACGCCGCAAGACCGAATCCACGGGATAGATATAATCAAAATCCATTACGTTAACCTTGTCGTTTTCATCAACCGCCACCGCGTCAAAATAAGACACAAAAACAGAACGCTCAAAAAAGAGAGAGGCAAAGAGGTTCAACAGGTTTTCCTGAGCGGCAAGCGAAAGCTGCCTGGTATAGACAACCGGTTCGGGAAAATAAAGGCACAGTTTGGGTTTGTCGGTTTGTGCCCAGTCAACCGAAACAGAACAGCAACCGGGCAGACCATCGGTATACTCGAAAAAAGTTTCCAGTTCGGCACCGTAAAAACGCATATCGCGCAATAAATCGAGCCGCTTGAGAAAAGTTTGCAATTGAGGTTTGAGCTGCGGAAGGTCGACATCGGCGATTTCACCGAACAAACGAATAAAAAAATCATCATCCGCAAGTTTTTCGGAAGTTTTGAAAACCACGTCGCCGTTGAAAATCCGTTCTTCCCGGTTTTCGTCAAACAAAATTTCAGAACCGACGACGTCGCTGCGGGCGGTTATTTCATCAAATGCGGCATAAAGAAGAGGATTGTCTTCAGCGTTGAGAAAAGATGACACCCGCTCTGCCGGCGTTGCATCCGAGGGAATCCGAAACAATGCAGCCAGACGCGCCGGCAAGGCAAAACTTTTGAGCCCGGAGACGACGAACAACGAATCGTGTTCGGCAAGCGAAATCGCCAAATTTAATTTTTTTATAAATTGTAATATATCAATTTTCATTTATAATGCTCTTAAAACCAGTCTTAAATCTCGGGGATTAAAAATGCCTGAACTTCCGGAAGTAGAAACCATCAAATCGGCAATTTGCCAGTCTATCGGTAATTGTAATATAAAAGACATAATTGTAAACAACAATCGGCTGCGGGAAAAAATTCCCGACGATATCGGCGGCAAAATCTGCGGTGCGGCCATTCTGGGCTATCGGAGAATCGCCAAATACATCGTCATTGACCTAGACAACGGCATCAGCCTCATCTGGCACATGGGGATGAGCGGCAAGGTTAAGATAACAGACGAGGTTCCCCAACACGCCGAAAAACACGATCACGTTCTTATCATTACCGACAACGGCTGCCTGACATATAATGATGCCCGACGTTTTGGTTTGCTGACTTATTGCGAAACGGAAAAGCTGAAACAGCACAGGCTGTTTGCCAGGCTTGGACCGGAACCGCTGGACTCCGAATTTTCGGCAGAATACCTTTATCAAAAGCTGAAGAACAAAAAGGTTCCTATCAAAGTCGCCATCCTCGATCAGGAGGTCGTGGTGGGAATCGGCAACATTTATGCTTCGGAAACCTTGTACAAGGCAGGAATTTCCCCTCTGCGTCGGGCAGACAAAGTCACAAAAAAAGAATGCCGGAGAATCGTCGAAAGCTCCCATGAAGTTTTGAAACAGGCCATTGCCGCCGGCGGCTCCACCATTCACGATTATAAAAAACCGGACGGAAGTCTGGGGTATTTTCAAAATATGCATTGTGTTTACGGAAAAACTGGGCAAAAATGTCCTAACTGCATTTGTGATATCAACAAGACGGGCGGAATCCAAAAGATTGTGCAAGCCGGTCGTTCCAGCTTCTACTGCCCGACAAAACAGAAGTAAAAAGCCATGATGAAATATGTATTATCCGCTCTTATGATTATAATGATTAACGCTCAGGCCCGGGCAGCCTCCTTTATCGAAGGACTGGAAGACGTGCCGGTTATGGAAGGAATGAAGCAGGTTCCGAGCGACAGCATCTCGTTCGGCAACGAGGAGAGCCGGTTGGTGGAAGCGCTCTTAACCAGCAACAAGGTCGGTTTTAAAAAAGTCGAAAAGTTTTATCAGGACACTCTGCCGCAAATGGGCTGGACTTATCAAGGCAAACGCGGCGACACATTGGTGTTTGAGCGTGAGGGCGAGGTTATCGACATCTCCAAAGAATCGGCCAAGCCTTTGATGGTACGGATTACGGTAAAAAGCAAAATTTAAGGTAAAAAGCACATGGATGAAACAACCACAATCTTAGTCGAAACCCGGGGCAACGTCGGAATAATCACCCTCAATCGCCCGGATATCCTCAACGCCGTCAATCTGGTCATGCTGAACGAAATTGCCTATCAGGTGGAAACCTGGGAATATGACGACAACATCAGGGCAATTGTCATTAAAGGCAGCGACAAGGCTTTTGCCGCGGGAATCGACATTAAGGAAATGAGTCAGGAAGTCAGTCAGCAAAGCCTGGCCCTTAACGCCTGGTATAATGAATTTTCGAGAATCGAAAACTGCAGCAAACCGATTATCGCCGCGGTTGCCGGATACGCTTTGGGACTCGGCTGTGAACTCGCCTTGGTTTCTGACATTGTTTTGGCGGCGGACAACGCTCGTTTCGGACATCCGGAAATCAGTTTGGGAATCCTGCCGGGGTTCGGCGCCTGCAGCCGACTGACCCACACCATAGGCAAAGCCAAAACCATGGAAGTTATCTTAACCGGAAAAGCCCTAAGCGCGGAAGAGGCGATGTTGAGCGGCCTTATCAGCAGAGTGGTTGCCCTTCCGGATTTGGAAGAAGAAGCCCTGAGGGTAGCGATGAGAATCGCCTCGCTGCCGTATCAGGCTGTTCTGCAGGCAAAAGAAACAATCAAAGAAGTCAACGAAATGAGCCTGCAAAACGGAATCGAACTGGAAGCCAAAAGCTGCAAACTGAGTATGAATACCGCCGAGTTTCGCGATAACCTGCAGAAATTCATACAAAAAAGCTAGCAAAAATGACGATTTTGCAAAAATGGTATTGACTTAAGAGCTTGATAGAGTTTATAAAGCATTACATTTAAAAATTTGTATTTAACTTTTTTAGTGAAATGGAATAAGAAAAATGGCCAATCATAAATCGGCAAAAAACAGAATCGTAAGAAACAGCAAGAGAAACGTCATTAACGGCGCTCGCAGAAACCGCGTTCGTACTTTTGTTAAAAAGGTAGAAGCCGCAATTGCCTGCTGCAACAAAGAAGAAGCCGCCGCTGCATTTAAAATTGCAGAATCCGAAATGATGAGCGCTGCCCGTAAAGGCATTTTTGCTTTGAACAAAGCTGCTCGTACCGTTTCTCGTCTTTCTAAGAAAATCAAAGCTCTGTAATCAGCTTTTTTACGAAAAAACAAAAAACACAAATCTGTGCCCTTTTTTACTTGACAGGGTCGTTCGGATTTGTGTTTTTTTGTGCGGAAAACCAAGGAATCCGCGCGACTCTGTGAAGACTCTATGTCAAGACAATTAATTTCAATGTTCATATAATGTTCTGTTGTAATTCTATTTTTTTATCTTTAATATCCGAATCACTTTTTAAGAGTTTGTTAAGAATGTGATTTAGAAAAAGTCATATTTTCCGGCAAATAATTAAGAGTTGAGAATCTGTTAATTACGAAATTCGTAATTAATTTTGGGGTTTAATTTTTATATTTAATTGGGGAGTAAAAATGGCTGAAGAAGCAATAAAAAATAACGACTCTGTTCAAGACCAATGGGGACAGATTTGCAGCCAATTAAAAATTGAAGTTGGGGAAACAGCTTTCGACAGTTGGTTAAAACCGCTTACTTTAGGTTCTTTCAACGACGGCGTTATGAACATTTGCGTTCCGACCCGCTTTATGAGAAACTGGGTTATCACTCATTACAGTGACCGAATCCACAAAATTTGGGAAAAGAAAAACCCTGCAATTAAAAATGTCAATTTCGTAGTTCAAGCCGTTCAGGAGGAAGCCCACGGTCTTTATAACCCGACCTGCCGCTCTCTTCTGAAAAAGATTTCTTCTTCTCCGGCTCCGCAAAACATCTATCAATCCGGCGCCAGCTCATTAATTGCCAACAACAACGACACCAACTTAAACGACTCATTGTCCGTTCCGCTGAATCCGCAATATACCTTTGACAATTTCGTTGTCGGCAAAACCAATGAATTCGCTTATGCCGCAGCCCGTAAAGTTGCCGAATCCAGAAACGTCTCGTTTAACCCCTTGTTCCTGTATTCCGGCGTCGGTCTGGGCAAAACCCACCTGATGCACGCCATTGCATGGCATATCAAACAGCAGGATCCGAGCCGCAACATCGTTTATCTCTCGGCAGAAAAGTTTATGTACAAGTTTGTCAGAGCGCTGCGTTACAAAGATACGACCGCATTTAAGGAACAATTCCGTTCGGTTGACGTTTTGATGGTGGATGACGTTCAGTTTATGGGCGGCAAAGACACTACCCAGGAAGAGTTCTTTTATACCTTTAACTCCCTGATTGAAGAAGGACGTCAGATAATCATTTCCGCAGACAAGTCTCCGGCGGACCTGGAGGGTATCGAAGCCCGTCTGAAGTCTCGTCTGGGCTGCGGTCTGGTTGCCGACATCCATCCCACGGATTTCGACCTCAGAATGGGAATTTTGAACAACAAAGCCCAGCAGCTGGGAATTGAACTTCCGGTAAAGGTCGCTGAATTTCTGGCCCAGAAAATTACTTCCAACATTCGCGAACTGGAAGGCGCTCTGCGCAGAGTCATTGCTCATTCGCAGCTGCTTTCCGACAAGGAAATTACGCTGGATATGACACAGGACGTCTTAAAAGACATGCTGCGTTCTTATGACAAGCGCACAACCATTGATGAAATCCAGAAAAAAGTTGCCGAACACTTCAACATTTCGGTAAAGGAAATGCAGTCCTCAAGAAGAGCCCGCACGGTTGCCCGTCCGCGTCAGATTGCCATGTATCTGGCAAAACAGCTGACTTCTCGTTCGCTGCCGGAAATCGGCCGAAAATTTGACCGCGACCATACGACCGTTATGCATGCCGTTCGCAAGGTGGAGGAGCTTATTTTGGAAGATTCCTCTCTGGCCGAAAACGTAGACGCTTTAAGAAGAATTTTAGAGGCTTAAAACCTACCGAATCCTAAAAAAAGTTGTTGACGACTCATTGTTTTATCTTCTGATTTGCACAGTTTATGCTAGAATCAGCTAAAAATAAAACGATGAGTCGTTTTTTATATCTGAAATTAGGTGGTAACAAATATGAAATTTACTATTGAACGCGCAAAACTGTTAAAGACTCTGAGCCATGTTCAGAGTATTGTTGAAAAAAGAAACACAATTCCGGTATTGTCCAACGTCAGAATCGAAGCCATGGGTGACGGTATCAGTTTTAAGGCAACTGATATGGATACCGAAATCACCGAAATCGTCGATGCCAAGATTGCAGAAACAGGAGCGACCACAGCTCCGGCTCATATGTTGTATGACATCGTTCGCAAACTTTCCGACGGTTCTCAGGTTGAAATCACTTTCCCTGACGAAAAAGGACAGCTGACAATCGCTTCCGGACGTTCCAAATTTGCATTGTCGACAATCGGCGTCGAGGATTTTCCGGTTATTTCCGGCGACAAACTGCCGACCAGCTTTGCAATGGGCAGAGACGAACTGAAAGACGTTATCGACCGGACGCAGTTTGCGGTTTCAACGGAAGAAACCAGATATTATCTCAACGGTTTGTATGTTCATGCCAAGAAAGAAGGTGCTTCCAGTGTATTGCGCGTGGTAGCTACCGACGGCCACCGTCTGGCATGCGTCGAATCTCCGTTGCCGCAGGGCGCCGAAGACATGAAAGGCGTTATTATCCCGCGCAAGACAGTTACCGAAATCCGCAAGCTTTTGGATGACAGCAGCGTTGAAAACGTCAATATTGAAATTTCAGAAAACAAGGTTCGCTTTACAATGGAAGACGTTACCCTGACTTCTAAATTAATTGATGGCACTTATCCGGACTATGAAAGGGTTATTCCGACCGACAACGACAAGAATTTGGAGCTGAACGTTAAAGATTTGGCTTCTGCGGTTGACCGTGTTTCGGTAGTTGCGGAAAGAACCCGGGCAATTAAGATGCTGACCCACGAAAACAAGGTAACCATCACGACATCCAGTCCGGATTTGGGCAGCGCTTCAGAAGACTTGGAAGCCAAATATGAAAACGAATCCTTGGAAATCGGCTATAACTTCCGCTATCTGTTGGATATTCTGAACGAAGTAAAAGGCGATACGGTCCGTATTTCGTTTACGGACGGTTCTTCTCCTTCGGTTATTCATGATACCTCCGACGCCAGCGCCATCTATGTATTGATGCCGATGAGAGTATAACTGGAAAAAATGGATACGAATCTCGCTTACAATTTAGTGGATTTTGAAAGGGAAAAGTCAGGCGTTACGCGCCTGACTTTAACTGACTTCAGGAACTATCAGTTTTTGCGCATAAACGCCGCACTGGCTCCGATTATCATTACCGGAGAAAACGGCAGCGGAAAAACCAACATTCTGGAAGCGGTATCCTTTTTAACTCCCGGGCGCGGCCTGCGCGGAGCGAGACTGGCTGACATAAAAAGAATCACCCCCGAAAACCTTAACGACGAATATCAACCCACGGTTATTGCTCCGGTAAGCTGGGCAATTTCCGCCGAAGTTCAAAACGGCGGTGACATTATTGAAATCGGTACGGCCGTCGAACGTTCGGCAAGAGAGACCGAAGAGGATGATTATCGCAGTTTTGAGCGGCGAATCGTAAAAATCGACGGCAACAAGATATCTTCACAAGCCGAGCTGGGCAAATACATTTCCGCTATTTGGCTGACACCGCAAATGGATCGGCTGTTTAGGGGCGGCAGTCAGCCTCGGAGAAGCTTTCTCGACCGTTTGGTTTACGCTTTTGATATGGAACACGCCAAGCGTACGGCAAACTTTGAACATTTGTACAAAGAATGGTACCGGTTGCTTAAAGAAGGCAAAAACGACAACCACTGGCTCAGCACGCTGGAAGAAAACATGGCCGGGCTCGGCGTTGCAATTGCCGCGGCAAGAAGAGAACAGATAGCCAAATTAAATACATTTATCGAACACGAGCCAGACGACGTTTTTCCAAGCGTCAAACTGGAACTCGACGGAAGCATAGAAAAGCTGCTTGATACGCTTCCGGCGGTAGAAGCTGAAGACCGCTACCGTCAAATGCTGGCCAAACAACGTCGCAATATTCTGTATAATGACAGCGTTGACGGCGTCAACCGAACGGATTTTAAAGTTTATTACCGCCGGAAAGGGATGCCGGCGGAGCTTTGTTCCACCGGAGAACAGAAATCGCTGCTTATCAGCATTATTCTGGCACAGAGCAAGTGCCAAACCCTGTACAAGGGTTTTGCGCCGGTATTACTGCTGGATGAAGTGGTTGCACATTTGGATGACGTAAAAAGAGAAGCTCTGCTGGAAAAAGTACGGGAATTGAATGTTCAGGCCTGGATAACCTCAACAAACCCGGAATTGTTCAATTCTCTGAAGAATGAAGCCCAGTTTATGGAAGTCAGAAACAACAACATTATTTCTGCAATGTAAACACGTTAGTCAGCAACCGTTATAAATGCAAAAAAAGGCCTGTTGTTTTTGAGCAACAGACCTTTTTTCTAAAAGATTTCAGAAGACAGAACGTTAACAGCCGTCCGTTATGCCGACAAAACCGTCGCTTTGCATTTTATACAGTTTGGCATAACGCCCTTTGCGACGGAGTAGTCCCAGGTGTGTTCCCTGTTCGACGATGCGGCCGTGTTCAAAAACCACAATTCGATCCATTTCGCGCAAAGTGGAAAGACGGTGAGCAACGGCAATGACGGTTTTGTTTTTCATCAGTACCTTAAGCGACTTTTGAATGTGTTTTTCACTCCGACTGTCGAGTGCTGAAGTCGCTTCGTCAAAAATCAATATAGGCGCATTTTTCAGAATCGCGCGGGCAATCGCAATACGTTGGCGTTCGCCGCCGGAAAGCACGACTCCGCGTTCGCCTACTTTGGTTTGGTATCCGTTCGGAAAAGCACGGATAAACTCGTCTGCGGAAGCCTTTTTGGCAGCAGCAACGACTTCTGCCTCCGAGGCGCCGGTTTTGCCGTAGCGGATGTTGTCAAACAAAGTGCGGTTAAAAAGGCAGACATCCTGCGGAATGGTCGCAATGTTTTGATGCAGGGAATCCTGCGTGAAGCTGTGAATGTCGACGCCGTTGATTTTGATACTGCCCTCATTGACGTCATAATAGCGGGAAACAAGCTTGATAAACGTTGACTTCCCGGCTCCGGAAGTTCCGACAAGACCGACTTTTTCACCCGGTTTTATTTCGAGGTTCAATCCGTTGAAAAGATTATCCTTTCCCTTGTAGGCAAAGCTTACGTTATCAAATACGATGGAACACTTTTTAGCCTGAAGCTTACGGGCTCCCGGCATATCGACAATTTCCGGTTCGACGGCAATGGTCGAAAGCGCCGAATCCAGCTGACCGAGCGTGCGGGAAACGTTGTTGGACATCCAGGTAATTTCAAAGACTATCGGAGCAATGGTCATAAACAAGGTGTTGGCGTATATAAAGGAAACGGTGTTTATTTGCCCAAACTTTAGCATCAAAATGGAAAGGAACATAAACAGCAACATTGAAATGACGGTGATAAGATTCAAAGACAAATGAATCAAGGCGCGGATTTTTTGCTCCCGGGTTTCGGCCTTGCGAAGCAAACGCAGATACCTGAGCAGATTATATCGTTCGAACTTGAAGTTGGCGAAACTTTTTATTTCGCTGTAATTAGCCAAGCTGTCGACAATCATTCCGTTGGCTATGCTTTGCTGGGTGCTGGTTTCTTTGGAGTATTGCGAACGTTTGCGCCCCATAAACAGTCCGATGGCGGCCACCAGCAGCAACCATACCGACAGTGCCAGCAGAAACCATAAATTTATGAATCCCAGTATCAGAACCGTCACGAACAGATGCAGGGACGAATAGGCTATGTTTTGAAAAAAATTGAAAAACTCCAACACGCCGTTATTAAGCTGTGAAACCTTGTTGGAAATATTTCCGGACATTTCGTTGTTGAAATAAGAAATCGAATGCCGATTAACATAATCAAACGCATCGCGAATAACAATTGTGCGCGCCTGCGGAAAAAAACTGACGTCAATAAACATCGTCGCTTCAAACAGGAGGACTTCGCCCAACCCGAGAGCAAGAGCCCAGAAAGCATACGCGAATATCCGTTCCCAGACATCGGCATCCTGAGATGCCTTAGCCGCCGTATCATAAATCTTGGCCAGAAAATAAGGATAAAACTGTCCGCATATCTGGCTCAAAAGCGTTAAAAATATGATGAGCAAAAAGAAATACTTAAAGATACGGACATATGACCAAAGATAACGGAGGCTGTTTTTTTCCATATTCATACAGGTTATTAACTCAAAATTGACACATTTTGGTTATTGTTATAACATATGTTTAAAATTTACTCAACCTAATAAGGTATTCTCACCATGGAAACACAATATTACACTTTAATTGAAAAACAGGATTTCTACGAGATTATTGAAAACAAATACGGCGAACTGGCCATTTTTATCGACGCCCGTGACGGAACGCCCGAAAATCCGGTTTTTGAATTTGACGGTAAAAAAACAGCCCTGCTGAAAAGAGACGCTCATCTGGCCGTCCGGCTCGACGACATTCACGAAGATACGGTTGCCCCGCTCGCAGAAGCCGAATTTCTGATGATTGTGGAACTCAAAGGGAAAATGGTGGAGAGAGTTTACGGCGTTCCGGTCGAAAACGTTGAAGAGATTGTTTTTGAAGGACATCAAACCCGTGCCGACGAACTGGTCAAAGCCAAAAGCAAAGACGAACTGCTAAAGAGCTTCGGTGCAGTCAAATGCTGGACCAGCGGCAGTGCAAAATAAGACTTTTTAGGAACAAAAACTATGATAGGTATGGTATTGGTTACCCACGGCAATTTGGCCAATGAATTTATTTCGGCGATGCAGCATGTAGTCGGCAAGCAGGAACAAATAGCCCCGGTATGCATCGGTCCGGAAGACGATATGGAAATGCGCCGTGCGGAAATCCTGAAAAAAGTTGAAGAAGTCAACGACGGTTCCGGCGTGGTGGTTTTGACCGACATGTTCGGCGGAACCCCCTCTAATCTGGCAATTTCGATTATGGACCGGGCTCCGGTCGAGATTATCGCCGGCGTCAATCTTCCGATGCTGATTAAACTCGCATCCCTGCGCAAAGAAAAGAATCTGAAAGAAACCGTGAGCGGAGCACAGGAAGCCGGAAAAAAATACATTAACGTAGCCTCGCAATTGTTGGGAATGTAAGAAATGAGCGACGATACTTATGCCAAGGATTTGGAAATAAAAAACAAAAAAGGACTGCATGCGCGGGCTGCCGCGGCTTTTGTCAAAACCGTGGAACCTTTTGATGCGGAAGTCGAAGTCGAACGTATCGGACAATGCGTCAACGGCTGTTCAATTATGGGGCTGATGATGCTGGCAGCCGCAAAAGGTACGACAATCCATGTCAAAACCTCGGGAAATCAGGCCAAGGAAGTGATGGAAGCCCTGGAAAAACTGCTGGACAACAAATTCGGGGAAGAATAAGCCGTGGTGAAAGCAAAAGCTCCCCGCAACAAAACCTTAGAGCTATCCCCCAAAGAGATAGCTCTTTACGCATCAAAAGCCGTCAAACTATCTCAAAAATCAAATTTAACCGACGTCATCAACCGGGTTATCCGACAAGACAGCTTTAAGGCGCTGGATTTGCTTCCGGACGGTTGCATTGACCTGATGATTGTCGACCCTCCGTATAACCTGACCAAGAACTTCGGCAAATCCACCTTTAAGGAAATGGATTTCGATGCCTATAAAAAATGGCTCGACAAATGGCTTAAGAAGACGGTGCGCCTGCTTAAAGACAATGCGTCAATATATATTTGCGCCGATTGGAAAACTTCAATCTGCATTCCGGAAGCTGCCGGAAAATATTTTATCTTGCGAAACCGCATCTCGTGGGAAAGGGAAAAAGGACGGGGAGCCAAAGACAACTGGAAAAACTGTCTGGAAGACATCTGGTTTTTTACCAAGGGAAAGGACTATACCTTTAACATTGACGCCGTTAAGGTTCAGAGACCCGTCATTGCGCCTTATCGCAACGAAAAAGGGGAACCCAAGGACTGGCAGGAAAAAGGAAAGCAGCGTTTTCGCCTGACTCATCCGTCAAATATCTGGACCGACATTTCCATACCGTTCTGGTCAATGCCGGAAAACACGCCGCATCCGACCCAAAAACCGGAAAAGCTGATTGCCAAACTCATTCTGGCGTCCAGCAATGAAGGCGATGTGGTGTTTGATCCTTTTCTGGGCTCCGGAACAACTGCCGTCACGGCTAAAAAACTGGGACGATGCTATATCGGAATCGAACAGGAAAAAGAATATGTCGCTCTGGCCTGCAAAAGACTGGAAATGGCTGACTCCAACCGGGAAATCCAAGGGTTTGAAAACGGTTGTTTCAAGGCCCGAAACTGTTGACGGCTTGTAACTTCGGCTAGGTTCTATTGCATTTGGGACACCTTTAATTAAATTGTTAGAGGTGTACGGCTTTTCGTGCATTTTTAATAACATAATTAAGGAGAATTTAAGATGGTAAGTTCTAAAAGCGAAATGGAATCATCAGCAGCTGCCAAGTCATCTTCTGAAGATTCTAAATCCAGATCTTCACGTTCCAGCCGTTCTTCTGGCTCAAAATCTAAGAAAAAACAGTCTTAATTAAGACGAGCCATATCTCTATCTTACGAGCCTCCGCCAAAATTCCGCGGGGGCTTTTTCGTTTATAACTTTGGCTAGGTTCTATTGTCTGCCGCGGTTTGACGATTACATTTTTAGCGTTGCACAGTCCAACAGTGCAAAATTTTTAAATTTTATAGGAGATAATACAATGTGTAATGATATGAGAGACAGCGAAACCAAAATGTCAGCCTCATCTTCATCTGAAGAAAAAAGAATGAACTCTTCCAACCCTTCTGAAAAAAGCTCTTCTTCAGAACAAAACGAAACAAAAAAATCTTCTACCGGCGGCTGCGGTTGTTCTAAAAACTACTAATTACCCGCGTTAAAAAAAGAAATACCCTTTGGACACGACTATGTGTGCAGAGGGTATTTTGTGTTTACTATTTTGATTTATCGATTATATTAAACAAGTAATTAATCATATTAACACGGAAAAGGCGGATACAATGAAAAAATGGCTGGTACTGCTTATCGGACTGTTGTTATCGGGCGAAGTTCAGGCTCAAAGCGCTGAAAACATCAAAAAAATAGAAACTTATCTCAACAACATCAAAAGCCTGGAAGCAACCTTCGTCCAAATGGCAAGCAACGGCGCCACTGCCGAAGGCCGTCTGTTTATTGAAAAGCCAAACAAAATCCGGATGGAATACGGCGCCCCGACAAATGTACTGATTGTCGGAGACGGTAATTATATCGTTTACAACGACACTGACCTTGACCAGGTTACCCATATCGACTATGACGATATTCCGGCGACATTGATTTTGGCCAACGACATCAAAATAGACGGCAAAAAAATCAAAGTCAGCGACTTTTATCAGGATTCCGGCAGCACCAGCATTACGCTGGATTATGCCGACAAGGGAGACTTGGGGCCGATTACGCTGGTTTTCTCCAATGACCCGATGGAATTAAAGCAATGGAAGATTGTCGACCCGCAAAGCGTGGAGGTGACGGTATCTCTTTACGACACCCAAAAAGACGTCAGCCTTGACAGCAAGTTGTTTAAATTCCGAAATAAAAAAGACAATCCTCTGAACTATAAAAAGAAAAGATAAATATGGACTTTTTTAAACTTATTACCTGGAACGTCAATTCCATCCGAATCCGCTTGGAACTGTTGAAACATCTATGCGAACAGGAAAATCCCGACATCATCTGTCTGCAGGAAGTTAAAGCCAAGGAAGAAGATTTCCCTTTTGAGGCAGTAAAAGCGCTGGGATTTGAGCATATTGCCCTATACGGCATGGCCGGTTATAACGGCGTGGCCATTTTGTCAAAACATCCTTTGAAAAACCCCGAAAAACGCGACTGGGTAGGTAAACAGGACGCAAGACACATCAAAGCCTGTGTTTTTGACGATATAGAAATCAACGACCTTTATATTCCTGCCGGAGGAGACATTCCCGACCCGGTCATAAACCTGTCTTTTGCACACAAGCTGTGTTTTATGGACGACATATCAGAATATTTCGAGCAGCAAAAATTATCCTGGAAGAATAAAAAAATGCTCATCTGCGGCGATTTTAACGTTGCACCGTCGGAAAACGACGTTTGGAATCATAAGCAGCTGCTGAAAATCGTTTCGCACACGCCGGTAGAAGTCGAACGGTTGACAAGGCTGTTTCAATCTTTAGATTTTGTAGACGCCGTACGTAAATTTTATCCCGAACCGCAAAAAATATTTTCCTGGTGGAGCTATCGCAACCCCAACTGGGCAACCAACGACAAAGGCCGACGGCTTGATCACATTTGGGTAACGCCGAATTTGCAGGAACGCATTATCAGCGCAAAAATCATTAAAGACCTGCGAGCCATGGAACGCCCTTCCGACCATGTTCCCGTCGCTGTTGAAATTAAGCTTTGATTAGCGCATAAAAACTGTCGGGACAATTTACATAAAAAAGCTTTCTAGAAGAAAGCTTTTTTTTATTTTTACAACTTCAGTCGATAACCGCCTTCAAGCGTGATAATCAGCTGGGCTTCAGGATCGTCATGTTCGACTTTTTGACGTAAGCGGTAGACATGGGTTTCTATGGTGTGGGTAGTAACATCCGGCGCATAGCCCCATACTTCCTGCAGCAGTTCATTTTTGGCGACAATCCTGTCCTGAGCCTTATATAAATACTTGAGGATAGCTATTTCCTTTTCGGTCAGTTTGACGATTTCGTTGTTGCGCTGATTTAAGATATCTTTTTTTACCGGGCGAACAACATAGCGGTTAAACATCAGATAACCGCTGCGGCTGTTTTCAAAAATATTAATGCTGGCTTGCAGTTCATTCAGAAAAAACTCTAAAGAAAACGGCTTTACAATCAAATGATTAAGATGCAAATCGCGGTCAACGTCTTCCGGCCGGGAAGTAAACAAAAATACCGGCGCTTTTATATAACGGCCGTGAAGCTCTTTCAGCTTGTTCAAATTTTCATCAATCATGATAATATCGGGAACGGCGTTTTTGTCCTCGGAATCGATAAAATTAAAATCTTTGGCATGATGCGCGATTTGATCTTTAACATCGGCAACAAAATCTTCGTTTTCAGAAATAAACAATATGTTAGGCATTTCGTACAGTCCCTAAAAGTTCAGCCCGATACCGGCTACAAAGGCATAACCCTGATTATTGTTTTCAATATCGCTGTTTTTTCCCTCAAAGTCAACATGGGCCGCGGCAAGATATACATCCATATGTTCATTAAGCTGATACTGATTGGAAAAAACAATCACTTTGTCACGATTGTCCGTGCGGGAGGCTTTGGATTCAAAATATGACAGTGCGGTCTGATAAGGTCCGATTTCATAACCAAGGCCTACATTCCAGGCCTGTCCCTCCCGATAATTGTCAAACAATTCCGGCGTGCGGGACGTCACGGCGTTCAGGCTTTTGTCCCGGCCGTCAGTGTAAGTTTTGCGCCAACCGCCGCCTAACGTCCAACCGCCCCGGCTTAAACTGAGGCTGGCAGACATTTCCTTGTCGTTGTCGTGAAATTCGGCATAACCGAAAGAAATTTTAGCGTCCGCAAACCCCAAATCAGAAGCATTGTAAATGCCGGCGACAAAGCCGCCGTCTTTTTCGTAAGAAGCAAATTTGTTAATCAATCCCCGACGGTTATATGCATCGGGAACATAAGTAAAACCTATCATGGTGTCATAAAAAGCCGGAGAAATGTAACTGATTTTAGGCGCAACGCCGTCGGTATTGATATATGTCGTATTAAGGGTGGCAAAACGCGTGATTTTGCCGTTACGTTTCCAGTTGGGATTACTGATAAAATCGACGACGTCGTTATTGTTGGCCAAAGCGCCGGCTGTCGGCGCCCCCTCATGGAACTGAGCATCTACGTTAAAAGTTTGTCCCACCATCAACCGGCCATACGGACTGTCGGCAATAAGGTAAGCCTCTTCACCCCAGCGTCCCTGGTTATAATCTTCAAGCTCCTGGTCGACGCCGCCCATAACATCAAGGTTAAGACTGGCAGAATAATCGTCATTGTAGGTATACTGCGCGGTAAAGCCGACATCACCCTGGCCTACGCCGTGATTGCTTTTGTCATTGTGTTTGAAGCGTTTGGAGAGATCGCTGTAACCATACAGTCCCTGGACATGTCCGCTGTAAGAAAAGTCCCATTCTCCGGCAAACACGGGGGCGGGCAACAACATAAAAAGAAAAAACAAATATACATACGGTTTCATAAGACAAAGGCCTTTAGCTGGTTGAGATTTAAGTTTAATTCATAAGCAGGCAGAGTCAATATAAATTGTATTTGCTTTTTTCCAAGTTTACGGTCATAATTTTGGTAATTTGAAAGGAAGGCGCCGATGTCTTATCAATATCAACACGGACTAGTGGTTATGCGGGCGCAGCCGCTGCATATCGGACACGAACGGGTATTGCGCGACATGCTTGAAAAATGCGCCCGGGTTACGGTCATTCTGGGTTCTATTCAAGAACAAGGAACCGCCAGAAACCCCTTTACCTATCTTACCCGCAAGCAAATGATTTTAAATATTTTTCAAAATGAAACGGCAAGACTTAAGGTTATGGGTCTGTTTGACATCAACAATCCGACGCAATGGTCTGACTTCGTCCTCGATTTTATGCGCGAAAATATGCCGGAATGGGGAACGCCGGACGTTTATTACGCAGGGAGCCCTTATGATGCTCAGTGGTTTACCCCTTGTTTTGAGCATATCGAGTGTATTGACCGAACCAATCCCGACTTTCCTTACGTTTCAGGAAGCATGGTGCGCGATATGATGACTATCGGCGACCGACGTTGGAAAAATTTCGTTCATCCGCTTAACCATCATTTTATCGAAGAATATTTAAGCCCCAAAAAAGGAGAACTCTGATGCAGGAAATTTGGAAGAATCTGACAAACGGAATTCGTCAATACTGCCGCAACAACGGTTTTGAAGACGTGGTTTTGGGCCTTTCCGGCGGGCTGGATTCCGCCGTTACGGCGATTGCGGCCATGGATGCCCTGGGAGCCGAACATGTACACGCCCTGATGATGTATACGAAAAACACTTCAAGCCTGAGTTTGCAGATTGCCCGCAAAATAGCCTCCATGAACAAGTTAAACTTTAAGGAAATAAATATCCAGCCTGACGTCGACAATATGGAGAAATCTCTGGAACTGATTATGGACGCGCCGTTGAAAAATATTGTGCGGGAAAATCTACAAGCCCGGATACGCGGATTAATCTTAATGGCAGAATCAAACCAGGACGGCTATTTGCTTCTGGCCTGCGGCAACAAATCCGAAATTGCCATGGGATATTGTACGCTTTACGGCGATACCTGCGGGGGATTGGCTCCAATCGGGGAGCTTTACAAAAGCCAGATTTTTGAGCTGGCGAAATGGCGTAACGAACAGTGCCAGGCACTGCCGATGGAGGTAATCATCAGGGCTCCCAGCGCGGAATTATCCGCAAATCAGAAAGACGAAGACACCCTGCCCCCGTATAAAGTTCTGGACAAGATTTTGGAGTTGTACCTCGACCGTCATCTGAGCGCAGCCGAAATCGCCATAGAAGGTTATGATGCAGTTACTACCGAATGGATTATTAAAAGATACCAGTCACAGGCATTTAAACGCCAACAACTGCCGCCGACAATCAAGCTCTAGCTTTTGACAACGTTTTGCGTTACTTTCGGTACAAAACAAATTCATAAAAACCCCGAAGCTTGAAACTTCGGGGTTTTTAACTGAGAATTAAATATCCAAGTTAACCACGTTAAGGGCATTATCCTGAATAAACTCTTTACGGGGTTCGACCACATCACCCATAAGGGTGGCAAAGGTTTCATCAGCCTCTTCCATCCGGTCGATTTTAACTTGCAGAAGAGAACGCGCTTCAGGGTCAAGCGTGGTTTCCCACAACTGCTCGGGGTTCATCTCACCCAATCCTTTATAACGCTGAATGGCAATGCCTTTTTTACCGGCAGCCATAATCGCGTCAACAAAAGTCACCGGACCGGTAATCTTTTTTTCCAACCCCTGTTTGGAAGTCAGAATACTTACGTTACCAAAGTTTTCACGAAGCACGTCGCGCATATTGTTGAGCGCCTGAGCTTCCGGGCTTTCAAATACGATGTTACCAACACTATGCTTTTCGGTAACACCGCGCAGCGTACGCTGGAACAGCAAGGAACCATCACCCTGAACCTCGGCTTCCCAGCCTCGGTCATATTCAGCTTCAAGTTCATTAAGGCGAGCCGCCAGTTTTTCCAGCTCTTTTTTCAATGCAGGAATGTCATTGAACAGCTGATGATCAAACAGACCGGAAATAGCCATTTGCTCAATAATCTTTTCAGGAACGTTTTTGCTCAAAGTTCCAATCATACTGCGCGCCTTGCGGTTTTGTTCAACCAAGCTGATGAGGTCTTCGCCGATAACCTGCTCCCCGGTGGAAAGCGTCAAAGTTGCATCGTCACAACCGCCGCGGATGAGGTAATCCTCCATTTCCCGCTCATTTTTAATGTAGAGAATGGAGTTGCCTTTTTTAACCTTGTACAAAGGCGGTTGAGCAATATAAACATATCCGCGCTCAATCAGCTCCGGCATTTGGCGATAGAAAAACGTCAGCAACAAAGTACGAATATGGCTTCCGTCGACATCGGCATCGGCCATGATGATAATTTTATGATAGCGGCATTTGTCGGCATTGAAATCGTCACGTCCGATACCGGTGCCAAGCGCGGTAATGATGGTTCCGATTTCGGCGGAATTCAGCATCTTGTCAAAACGGGCACGTTCAACGTTCAAAATTTTACCGCGCAACGGCATAATCGCCTGATTGCGGCGATGACGCCCCTGTTTGGCAGAACCGCCGGCGGAATCTCCCTCAACGATGAAGACTTCTGACAAAGCAGGGTCTTTTTCCTGGCAATCAGCCAGCTTTCCGGGCAAAGAAGCCACATCAAGCACGCCTTTGCGGCGGGTGAGTTCACGCGCCTTGCGAGCCGCCTCGCGAGCGGTTGCGGCTTCGAGAATTTTTCCGACAATAACCTTAGCTTCGTTGGGGTGTTCGTCCAACCATTCTTTAAGCTTGTCGCCGACAATGTTTTCAACTACCGGACGAACCTCTGAAGAAACCAGCTTGTCCTTGGTTTGGGATGAAAACTTGGGATCAGGCACCTTGACCGACAAGACGCAGCTCAGACCTTCACGCATATCGTCACCGGTAAGGGCAACCTTTTCTTTTTTGAGCATTCCGTTTTCAAGGACATAGTTGTTAAGCGTACGGGTTAAGGCACCGCGGAAGCCGGCAAGGTGCGTACCGCCGTCTTTTTGAGGAATGTTGTTGGTAAAACAGAGCATACTCTCGTTATAGGCATTGGTCCATTGCAAGGCGACTTCTACCGTAATGTCGTTCATTTCGCCGGAAACGGCAATAACTTCGTCATGCAGAGGAGCCTTTGATTTATTGATATGGTTCACAAAAGCTTTAAGACCGCCTTCATAGTGGAAATCCACCTCACGGGGTTCGGCGCCGCGGTTATCAATGAGTTTCAGGTAGACACCGGAATTCAGAAAAGCTTTTTCGCGAATAGCGCGTTCGAGAGTTTCAAAACTGAACTCGGTTTGCGTAAAAGTTTCGGGAGAAGGCAGGAAAGTTACCTCGGTACCATGTCTTCCGGGAGCATCGCCGACAACGGTCAGATGTTTGGTTACGTTACCATGGGCAAACTCGGCAACATGCTCATGCCCTTCGCGCCAAATGCGCAGACGCAGCCAGGTAGACAGTGCGTTAACCACAGAAACGCCCACACCGTGCAAACCGCCGGAAACCTTGTAGGAATTATTATCAAACTTACCGCCGGAGTGCAGCTCGGTCATAATAACTTCAGCCGCAGAGACGCCTTCTTCTTTGTGCATCCCCACAGGAATACCGCGGCCGTTGTCCCGGATGGTGGCGGAACCGTCGGGATTCAGAATGATTTCGGTTTTGTCACAATAACCGGCCAAAGCCTCGTCAATCGCATTATCCAAAACCTCGTAAATCATATGATGCAGACCGGAACCGTCATCGGTGTCGCCAATATACATTCCGGGACGTTTACGAACAGCGTCAAGGCCTTTCAAAACCTTAATGGAATCGGCTCCGTACTCTTTTTCTTCCTTATCAATTTCTTCTTGGGTCATCTCTGAACTCATAATATTTCTGTCCTTTAATTAGTAACAAATTTCAGTTGGGGAAAATATACTACGATTTGTATTATTTACCAAGCCAAAAAACAAAGTTTTCCAATACTTTGGTAATAAAAAAACGGGTTAAAAACAGCGGTTTGAAAAGGGCAGAAAACTTTTAGGCCATTTTGTCTAGACAACAGTGCCGAATTAAGCTAAAATGATGCTAATTTGCAAAAATTATTAATCAATTAAATAAAAAAAACTAGTATGAAACAGATTATTAAAGGTATCGAAAGATACTCGGTAAAAGACGTGCCTTTTATTTCCGTTATGTTTGAGACTACATCAACAGGCAAACAGACAACCAACAATTATTTCGTTATAGACGGCTGCTACGAACGCAACCTTTTCGGCGTTCTTGTCCATACCCGTATCGGGCATGAAGTGGATTTGCAATTCGATATCTTGACAGGAAGGCTAAGCGGAATAAAAAACCTTTCGCTGGGAATTGAAGCCAATTACAAGGGCAACTCAGCGGTAAAAGATATGGTAGAAATTTAGAGAAAAACAGTCTTACACAGAAAAATCCCTTTTCCCTTTTAGGAACAAGGGATTTTTTTTATTAAAATTACGAGTCTTTGTCAGATTTCAGGATTCTAAAAATAATTTCCGCTCAAATCGTCGAATCGAAAAAAATTTTTTATCCGCGGCAAAACGAATCCAGGCTTGTATTTGCGGCGAATCGCCGGATTGATTCACTTTTCGAGTAATAATTTTTTAACTTTTATATCTTTAGAATCCAGACAAACAATTAAGACTGCAGATTGATTGTTCACAAAGCTTTGTTATTAATTTTGGTATATTGAGGTTAAAAGTCCGGATTGCGGAAGTTGTCGCCGCAAAGAACCAGACAAATACCGGAAGGATTCCGGATGTTAGAAAACATAACCAAGAATTGGTAGCCGCCTCATATAATTATGTTATCTTTTTTTTACCTTGTTCCGCGAGTTAGTGCGCTTCGGCCCAGTTGGTTCCGACGCCTACTTCCGCAGTAAAGGGAACTTCGTAATCAACGACGTTCTCCATAATTTCCTTTACGAGGTGGCTGACAGCTTCAACCTCATCATCGGGTGCTTCAAGAACAAGTTCATCGTGAACCTGAAGAAGCATTTTTGTTTTGTATCCCTGTCTGGCGAGTTCAAACTCAACTTTATTCATCGCTAGCTTGATAATATCTGCGGCACCACCCTGAATCGGGGCATTGATTGCCGCACGCTCGGCATTTGCCGCCAGACGCTTGTTTTTATCATTAATCCCCAAAACCGAACATTTACGTCCGAAAGGCGTTAAGACATAACCGTGTTTGCGGGCAAAAGCGATTGTTTTCTCCATATATTGTTTGATTTCAGGCATTTGCGCAAAATAGGCGTCGATATAAGCTTTCGCTTCATCAGAGCTGACGCCGATATTTTTGGCCAGTCCATATTGGGATATGCCGTAAACGATTCCAAAGTTGATTGCCTTAGCGTGACGACGCAGGTTAGCATCGACCTTATCAACCGGAACGCCGAATACATGAGAAGCCGTGGCCGAATGAATATCGATGCCGTCGGCAAAAGCTTTTTTCAAATTTTTGACATCAGCGACCGATGCCAGCAAACGCAGCTCCACCTGCGAGTAGTCAGACGAAATAATCTTGTGTCCCGGTTTGGCAATAAAGCAAGCCCGTATTTTCTTCCCTTGCTCACTGCGGATGGGAATATTCTGAAGATTAGGGTTATTGGAAGCCAGGCGCCCGGTATTGGCAACAAACTGATTATAGGTCGTATGGATGCGATTATCCTTATCAAGCAACGCAAACAGCGCATCACTATAGGTTGACTTCAGCTTGCTGAATTCGCGCCAGTCAAGAATCCTTTGAGCCAGTTCTATTCCCTGTTCGGCAAGCTGTTCCAGGACATCAGCGCCGGTCTGCCAGGCACCGGTAGGCGTTTTTTTGCCCTTCAGTCCCTGCCGGTCGAACAAAATTTCACCAATCTGCTTGGGCGAGCCGACATTAAACTCTTCGCCGGCAAGCTCAAAAATCCGGGCTTCTATTTGGCGGATTTCGCTGTCAAAGTAAATGCTGAGCTCCTGCAAAGCCTTAGCGTTTACCATAATTCCGCGTTCTTCCATCGCATAAAGCGTCTTTAGCAGCGGCCGATCAAAATTTTCGTAAACACCGACTTTTTGTTCAGCAATCAGACGCGGTTTCAGGATATGGTAAAGGCGCAGCGCATAGTCGGCCCGGGCAGCCATATAATCCATCGCCTGTTCAATGCCGACCTTGTCAAAAGGTATTTTATTTTTACCGGTGCCGGTAAGCTCTTCAAACTTCTGCGGAGTAACATCCAAAAACAATCCGCAAAGTTCGTCCAAGGAATGTCCGTGCTCGGAACTGTCCAAATCATAAGAAAGGACGGCAATATCTTCCAGAGGGAAGAAATCGGTCCCTGTTCCCAAAAACTTGGCAATAAAGTGCATGGACGTCTTGATGTTATGACCGATTTTGAGAACGGATTTATCCGACAGCAAAGGTTTCAGATACCGTTTCAGAGTTTCTTCGGACAACTGGCTTACGCTGCGATTTTCTGCAAACAAATCCATATTGTCATGCTCCGCGCCGTGCGCAAAAGGAATGTATGCGGCCTTTCCGGGATTGACGGCGACAGCAAGACCGACAATATTGTCAAAAACCGGATCCGGGCCGTTATAAGCCGCAGCTATCGAGCAAACGCGGCTTTTATAAATCAAATCAACCCAGTATTTCAGCTTGGCCTCTGTCTGAATCAGCTCATAACTTTTTTCCGGCTGTTTAAATACAGCGTTCTCAGGTGATTTAAATACACTGTTTTCATTCTCCGCCTCCGAAGATTTAAATACAGTGTTTTCAGAGGCTTGGCACGCTATCTTATTACAGCGTTCAAGCACCCATTTCTCAAGCCTTGGCCGGATTGAACGAAAACCGTAAGTTTCTATGAAGCGGTCAAGTTTTGCCATTTCGGGAGGCAGGCATTTGTATTCGGCAATCCGATGGCCGACGGGAACGTCGCCACGCAGCGTCACCAGCTGAAGAGATATACGGGCATTTTCAATATTTGCGAGGATAGTTTCGCGACGCTTGTTTTGTTTAATCTCTCCGGCTTTGGTCAAAACGCCTTCCAACGACCCAAAGTCGTTGACAAGCTGCGCAGCCGTTTTCAGACCAATGCCAGGAATGCCAGGAATGTTGTCGGTGGTGTCTCCGGCCAAAGCCTGCACATCGACAACCTGTTCCGGATAAACGCCGAATTTTTCTTTAACGTCTTCCGGCGAAAAGAACTTGTCTTTCATCGGATCATAGAATTCGACGCCGGGACGAATAAGCTGCATCAAATCCTTGTCGCCGGAAACAATAACAACCTCAAGCCCTTGAGCCAGCGCCATGTTGGCATAAGTGGCAATCAGGTCGTCCGCCTCATATCCCTCCATTTCCAGGTGATTAAGGTTCAGCGCTTCTACCGCTTCGCGGATGATGGAGAACTGAGGAATCAAATCTTCGGGAATTTCTTTGCGCGTGCCTTTGTAGTCGGGAAAAATATCGTTACGGAAATTCTGCCGTTTGGCGTCAAAGAGAACCAAACAATATTCACAGGGGATTTTTGAGGTCAGCTTTAAAAACATATTGGTAAAGCCATAAACCGCATTTACGGGCGTACCATCCGGCGCGGTCAACGGCGGCAAACCGTAAAAAGCGCGAAAGATATAACCGGAACCGTCTATCAGGCAGATTTTGTGGGACATGGCATTTTTCCTTAATCAGCGACACCCGGCAACTGTCTTGCAGACCGGGCGGCAAAATAAATATAGCGGATGAAAGCTTATTCGCCAATAGATAAAAAGAAAGAGCGCTCCAGACTGTCAACCGAACACAAATCGGTTTTATAAACGTCTTCGTAATTGTCAATGTAATCACGCAGCGCAAGAGCAATACAATCATCAACCGTTTTGCCGCTTTTGGCTGCAATGGCTGCGATTTTTCTGTTCAAATCCTCACTGATCGTTACCGAAACATTGCTCATAAAATCTTCCTTAACTTATTTATGTTACTGAATAATTTAATTTTTAAAACAAATTGCGAATCGAGGCAAGGAAGAAAAGGACGCGAATCGTGGCTAACGCTCAGAAAAAAAGAAAAAAAACTAAAAAAAGAGAGTCAAAACAACGTTTTAAGAATCGGATGCGACTCCTAAAATTTTTTGGATTGCTGGTGATAACTTTATTAATTTATCTGAGCTATTGTTTTTTTACGCTGCCGGATATCAACGAAGCGGTTTCGCGCACGCGCCAACCTTCGACGACCATTATTGCCGAAAACGGTAACGAAGTACAGACTTTCGGCACAGTTTATTCAGAAGTCATCCGTTCGGAAGAACTGCCTCAGTATGTCATCGATGCCATCGTTTCCACCGAAGACCGGCGGTTTTACGGGCATTTCGGCTTTGACATCATTTCGTTTACCCGGGCAATGATTGCCAACGTCTTTGCCGGTAGATACGCTCAGGGCGGCAGCACCATTACCCAACAGGTGGCAAAAAACCTTTTTCTGACTTCGCAAAAGAGCATCAAGCGCAAGACCCAGGAACTGCTGCTGGCATTTTGGCTTGAACATAAGTTCAGCAAAGAGCAAATTCTGACCCTTTACCTTAACAGGGTCTATCTGGGGGCGGGAACATACGGCATTGAAGCCGCCAGCCAAAAGTATTTTCAAAAATCGTCGCGCGATCTTAACCTTTTGGAAGCGGCCATTATTGCCGGTATACTCAAAGCTCCGTCGCGCTATAATCCGATTGCCTCCAAAGAAAGAACCATGGAAAGGGCAAAAGTTGTACTGCAAAATATGGTCAGCAACCGCACTATTACCCCTGAGGAAAGAGACGAAGCCCTGACGATGAGGTTAGGTAAAGAAAAAAACTACAAAGTCGAAGATGCCAATTATTTTGCCGACTGGGTTTACAACGAGGTTAACGATTATATCGGCGAACGAGACAGCGACATTTATGTGATGACAACATTGGATCAACACATTCAAGAGGCCGCTTCGCGGATTTTAAGAGAAACGGTCGAGGCCAATCAGAACCGTAACGTTACCCAGGGTGCCGTTGTGGTCCTGGATAAAAACGGCTCGGTAAAAGCTATGGTCGGCGGCGTAAACTACAACAAGAGTCAGTTTAACCGGGCAACACAGGCTCTGCGTCAACCGGGTTCGGCATTTAAACCCTTTGTTTATCTGACTGCCCTGCAACAGGGATGGAAACCGGAAGACAAGGTAATGGACGCACCGCTTTCCATCGGCAGCTGGCGCCCTGAAAACTCCGATAAAAAATACTATGGCGAAGTCACGCTCAAATATGCACTGGCGAAATCTCTCAATCTGGCAACTATCAATCTGACCGAGCAACTGCCGAGAAACAAAATCATCCGGAATGCCCGGAAAATGGGAATAACCACCCCGATACAAAATACACCCTCGCTGGCATTGGGAACGTTTGAAGTAAAGGTCATTGATATGGCAGCGGCATATTCGGTCATTGCCAACGGCGGATTTTCCACCTGGCCGCATGCTATCAAAGAAATCTACAGCAAAGACGGTTATCAGCTTTATCAACGTGGCGGAGACGACAAGATGAGAATCATCGACGGCGGCGATGCGGAAGAATTGACGCAGATGCTGTCCAAGGTGCTTAAAGGCGGAACCGGCAAGCGTGCCGCACTGCCCTTCTTTGCCGCAGGAAAAACCGGAACATCACAGGACAACCGAGACGCCTGGTTTGTGGGCTTTACGGAAGACTTAATCTGCGCCGTATGGCTCGGCAATGACGACGACAGCCCGATGAAAGGCGTTTACGGTTCGGGTCTGCCTGCCGAAATCTGGAAAAAAATTATGATGGCCGCTCAAGCTGCCAAATAAAAGAAAGGTTCAAAACCATTTGTTGAAAAGCTTTGCTCCGTCGGCAAAAAAATACCTCAGCCGTGGCAGAACATACTTTCAAAACGTTGTTTGCCGCTTTCATCTTATCGGAGCAAGCTCTTTGAGATGAGTCGGTTAAGAATGAAAATAGTGCTTTTCGTTTGCGAATTATTATATATAATACGAAGAAGTTTTGAAAATATCCCGCGTAAGAAAATCGGGATGACAATTTGAATGTGAGGAAATAATGACACAAAGACCTGTAATGTTGATGATTTTGGACGGCTGGGGTTATCGCGAGCCGAAAACTCCCGACAACGCTATTGAAATGGGACATACGCCAAACTGGCATCGGATGTATGAAGAAAATCCGCATTGTCTGGTGGAAACCTACGGACTGGCGGTCGGACTGCCGGAAGGCCAAATGGGCAACTCTGAAGTCGGACACACCAATCTCGGTGCCGGCCGCGTCGTTATGCAGGACTTGCCCAGAATCGACCAATCCATAAAAGACGGTTCCTTAGAAAAGAACCCGGTTCTGAATGAAATGATAGACACTTTGAAGGCTAACGGAAAAGCTGCTCACGTTATGGGGTTGATGTCCCCGGGCGGCGTTCACTCCAGCCAGCACCATATCGTTGCCTTGTGTGAAATTCTGGCTAAGAACGGAATCAAAGTCTGGGTTCATGCCTTTTTAGACGGACGCGACACGCCGCCGGCTTCGGCCGAAGGCTTTTTAGCCGATTTTGAAAAATCAATCGCGGCATTGAAAGATGTTAAAATAGCAACAATCGAAGGCCGTTTTTATGCAATGGACCGAGACAAACGCTGGGACCGCGTCGAAGCGGCCTACAACAATATGCTGATTGCCGAGGGCAAGCGTTATGCCACGGCAAAAGAAGCTATTGAGGCCTCTTATGCAGCTAAAGTTACCGACGAGTTTGTCATTCCCTGCGTTATCGGCGATTATCAGGGCATGGAAAACGGCGACGCCATTTTGATGGCAAATTTCCGCGCCGACCGCGCCCGAGAAATTCTGTATGCTTTGGCTGACGTCGAATTCACCGGTTTTGCTCGTAAAAAACAGGTTAAGTTTTCAAAGCATGTCGGCATGACGGAATATTCCGTCGACCACAACCGTTTTATGAACACGATGTTTCCGCCGGAGGCTCTGACCCACATATTCGGCGAAGTGGTGGCCGAACACGGGTTGACCCAGCTGCGTATTGCCGAAACCGAAAAATACGCTCATGTTACGTTCTTTTTTAACGGCGGCGAAGAAAAAGAGTTCAAAGGCGAAGAAAGAATCCTCATTGCCAGCCCCAAGGTGGCAACCTATGACCTTAAACCGGAAATGAGCGTTTATGAAGTTACCGACAAGCTGGTTGAAGCCATCGAATCCAAAAAGTTTGACACCATTATCTGCAATTACGCCAACGGTGACATGGTCGGACATACCGGCATAATGGAAGCAGCCCTTAAAGCGGTTGCCGCGGTAGACGAATGTCTGGGACGGGTTGAAGCAGCCATCAAAAAAGTCGGCGGCGTCATGATTGTGACCGCAGACCACGGCAATGCAGAAAAAATGGTTGATGAAAAAACCGGAGAACCCTACACCGCACACACCGTCGGTAAAGTTGCGGCTATTCTGGTTAACAGTCAGGAGCACATCTGCCGAATGAACGACGGACGGCTGGCCGATATTGCACCGACCATGCTGGATTTGATGCATATTGAAAAACCTGCAGAAATGATAGGGCACTCCCTGCTGGTCAGAAAAGCAGACTAAGCCGGAGAACGCATGAAACTTTCAACCGTCCATTACCTTTGCTGGATGAGCGTTGCCCTTGCGGCGGCAACGTCCGGCGAGGCATGGGCGGTTTCCGTTTCAAAATCAGAACTGGCAAAAATGGAAGAACAGGTTGAAAAGCAAAGCATTGAACATCGTAAATTACAGGCTCAGGCCACTCAAATCAATCTTGAACTTACCAGCGTCAGCCAAGAGATGATTAAAGCCGCGAAGTTAATTCAGAACAATGAGGAAAAACTGTCGCGGATGGAAACCCAGCTTGAAAAGCTGAAAGCGGACTTAAAAACCGCCGAAGAAGGTTTTACCGAAGAAGACGACAACCTGATAAAAACGCTGTCAGCCCTGCAAAATCTGGCATTAAAACCCACCGAAGCCCTGTTTGTCCAACCGCTGACCCCGGTAGAAATTATCCGCAGCGCCATGCTGCTGCGCGAAACGGTGCCTTATCTGGAAGAAAATGCGGAGAGAATCCGCAAAGAACTTGACGCGATTGCCCGTAAAAAAAATCTGGTTGAAAAACAGTTCCAGCAGATATCCAAACAAAAACAGGTTTTGGAAAAAGAACACGAAAGAATGAAACTGCTGGTTCAGCGAAAGTCAAAAATCCGCAATGCGGTGGAGATAAAAAGCGAACGCGCCAAACGCAATATGGACAAGCTGGCGAGCCAGGCGCAGGATTTGCGGGATTTGCTGGGAAAACTGGAAGCACAGCGACAAGAAAAACTGCGCAAGGAAGAAGAAAAAAGACGAATTGCCCAACAGAAAGCCGAAGAACAAAAGCGGCTGGAAGCAAAAAATCGTGAAGAAAAACAAACTGCTGACTTGATTAAATCCCAACCGGCGTTTATAAATGAAACAGGCGGAAGTTTTATTAAGGCAAAAGGGAAGCTGCCTCTGCCGGCCCGCGGACAAATCGTTACCGCATACGGCGAGCAAAAGGTCAAAGGGGTTTCTTCCAAAGGCATTATTATTAAAACGCGAGATCAGGCTCAAGTCATTTCGCCATTTGACGGAACCGTCATCTTTTCGGGACCGTTCCGCGGTTACGGAAACCTGATTATCATTGAGCACGGCGAGGGATATCTGACGCTGCTGGCCGGGCTGAAAAACATAGACGTCGATCTCGGACAAATGCTGCTGGCCGGCGAGCCGGTAGGGCAAATGCCGGATGACGGCGACGCCAAATTATATGTGGAACTCAGAAAGAACAATCAACCGATTGACCCGATGGCCTGGATGAGGCTTTAGAAAAAAACAAAGGAAGAGAAAAGATGTCAAAAAAATTATCAGTTTTAGCCGTTATCGCCCTGAGCCTTATGCTCGGAATGTCAAACGCCTGTGCCGAAAAGGCCGCCAAACCCGCCGAAGAGGCAGACACCTATGAACTGCTTAACCTGTTCGGCGAAGTTATGGAAAGGGCTAAGACATCTTATGTTGAAGAGGTAGACGATAAAAAACTGATTGAATCGGCCATCAACGGTATGCTGGTTTCCCTTGATCCGCACTCCAGTTATCTGGACGCCCAAAGCTACAAATATATGAACGAGCAGACCAAAGGCAAATTCGGCGGTTTGGGAATCGAAGTAACCATGGAAAACGGCGTGGTTAAAATCGTTTCACCGATTGACGACACTCCGGCTGCCAAAGCAGGATTAAAACCGGGCGACTATATTACCAACATAGACGGAGAACAGGTTATTGGCATGAGCCTCAACGATGCCGTCGACAAAATGCGCGGCAAGGTCGGTTCAAAAGTAAAGCTGACAATCCGCAGGGTCGGAGAGAAACCGTTTGAAGTTACGCTTAAACGGGAAGAAGTCAAAATCCAGTCGGTCAAAAACGATATTAAAAGCGGCGACGTCGCTTATATCCGGATTACTTCTTTCAGCGGAGACACCGACAAAATGGTTGAGAAAGCCATCAAACAGGCTAAAAAAGAGCTTAAGGGCAACATTAAAGGCGTCGTACTGGATGTCAGAAACAATCCCGGCGGCCTGTTGGACCAAGCAGTCAACATTTCGGATCTTTTTCTTGACAAAGGAGAAATCGTTTCAACCCGTTCACGCAACGAAGAAGACACTGTCCGCTACACGGCCAAAGAAGGCGACATTACCGAAGGGCTGCCGATTGTCGTGATGATTAACGACGGTTCGGCCAGCGCTTCCGAAATTTTGGCCGGAGCATTGCAAGACCATAAAAGAGCCATTATTCTGGGTGAAAAATCATTTGGAAAAGGTTCGGTTCAAACGGTTGTTCCGCTCGGGAAATACGGCGCTATGCGTTTAACCACCGCTCGTTATTACACTCCCTCGGGACGTTCTATCCAGGCAACCGGAATCATTCCCGACGTAGAAGTTCATCCGGCAAAAGTGGAGGAGTACATTAACAATTACGGACTCAGCGAGGCAGAGTATCGCAACGCTCTTAAAAACGAAGCAACTGGAGAAGACAAAAAGACCGAAAACAATACCAAGGACGAGGACTGGAGAAAGGATTACCAATTGTCCCGTGCGGTTGATTTGGTAAAGGCTCTGGGCATTTATACGCAGGGCAAATAGGAGACAACCTTGATAGAAAAGCTTAATCAATACAAAAAATTAATCGGTGCCGTTTTTCTGACATTGCTAGTGTTGGTCGGAATCGGGTATCTGTTTGCAGATAAAAAAAGCGAGCCGGTTTATTTATCAAAAATTGACAAGCTGATGTTTGACGATGAAAACAAAGCGCCGAAATTTATTTTGACGCTTCCCGATTACCACCAGCCGGGAAAGAAAAACGAGGTCGTCGAAAAAAAACCGGAAGCGGAAGAACCTAAAATCGAAATAGACAAAGTTCCGGAAAGCAAACCCAAACCGGCAAAGGAAAAAAAGAAAGAACTGACGATGGACGACGTTTTGGCGACGGTGCCGAGCGTCAGCAAACTGGGCAGCAAAGACCCGACGCAATCTCTGCGCTATGTCAATTTAAATGAAAAGCTTACGGAAATCAACGGAGACGACCGTCTGCCCAAAATCTCCGACAACGGAAAAAAGCCATGGATACAATATGGAAAAAGCGTCAAAGTCAAACCTAATTTCAAACGCGTGGCTATCGTCGTTAAAGGCCTTGGTTTTGACGAAGGCGCTTTGGATATGATTAACAAAGGTTTCGCCTCGGAGGTCAGTTTCTCATTCAGCCCTTATGCCCAAAACAGTGACAAGAAAATTATTCCGGTCAGACAACAGGGACATGAAACCTATGTTGACATGCTGCTTGCTTCCAAAGACTTTTTGAAATCCGACAGCGGACCGATGTCAATGAGCTTGACGATCAGCAGCGATGAAAGCATAAACCGCCTGAAAAAGTCGCTAAATGTCGGAGCTCCCATCGGCGGGGTGGTTGTCAATGACGGCGTTGCAGACGAAAGCAACAGCGAAATTCTGCAAAAACTGATGGAAGAATTAAAAACCCGCGGGCTGCTCATGATTGACGCTACCAGCGGCAACGGTTTGGAAAACATCAGCGTTCCGGGCCTGGCCAGAAAAAAAGCAAATTTTGTCATTGAAGACCTGTTGGACAAGAAACTGATTAATCAGGTTTTAAAAATGGCGGAAAATATGGCTTTGGAAAAAGGGCAGGTTTTAATCGTGGTAGAATCGAAACCGGTTATTTTGACAGCGGTAAACGACTGGATTAAGACTTTTTCGCCCCAAGTTGATTATAAAGAATCCAAAAACACCAAAATAGAGAAGCCTCTGGCTTTGGTTCCGGTTTCTAATCTGGTGGTGGAATAAGATGGCGGGAGTTTACCGTAAAAACGTCGGAATTGCGGTTTTTAACAAAGACCAAAAAGTATTGATGTGTGCCAGAGCAGACAAACCCGGATTTGCGTGGCAATTTCCCCAAGGCGGCATTGACAACGGAGAAACGCCTCTGGAAGCGGCTTATCGCGAGCTCAAAGAGGAAACTGGCATAACTTCGGTTGAGCTCGTCGCTCAGCTTAACAAACCGCTGAGATACGACTTTCCGACAGAGATACTGGAAAATTTCAAAAAACTCGGCAGAAACAATATCGGGCAAGAGCAGTACTGGGTTTTGTTTTATTTTTACGGCGAAGATTCAGAAATTGATTTTGCCACCCATCCTGAAGAAATAGAGTTCAAGGCATATGAATGGGTTGACATCAGTGAAGCGCCGCAACGGATAGTACCTTTCAAAAAGGACGTATATCAAAATGTGGCAAAGGCATTTCAGCCTTATATACGCAAGAAAAACGGCAAAAACTGGTCCTTAAGCAAGGAAATGATCTTGCAGCATAAAATGGAAGATATCCGCATTTACAGCAGATACCGCGAGAGATAATACCCTGTCTAATTGCGTTATTGCATAAAAGGGCTTTTTTTGCTATTATCATAACATTGCGGCAGGAAGGTTATGATGACGGAAGAAAAATTTTCAAAGGAAAGGGAACAGGTTTTACGGGCTGCCCGACAGGGTATTTCGAGCAACATTCCTTTGGCCGGCGTACAAAAAAAATACTTAAAAAACCTGTTGCTTTTTGCACTGATGAATGCATCGGGCAATGAAACCGTTACCAACCGCAACTTTATCAAACTGGTCAACAAGCTATTCAAAAAATTTCTGATTCAAATTATAAAAAAAGCTGAAGACGATGATGACGACGAGACGTTTGAGGAGGCTCTGGACGTTGAGTTAAACAGAATCGTCGCAAATAAGGAAATGCTGGATTTGCAAACGCTGCAAAGCATTTTAACGCCCTCAAACATCATTGCCAACATTAAGATGAACATCGACGGACTATCGCAAAGACAAGTTTTGAACAAGCTTTTGAGTCTGCGCGACGCCTTTGTCAATCATCGCGAGACTCCCGAAGAAGCCCGGGAAAGGGAACAACGTCAAAGAGAATACGAACTGCAGAAAAAACGCGAACGGGTTTTGGAAGAATATGCCCGGCAGCGCAGTTTGGAACGTTAAAATGAGACTTGACGAGGCGGCTCTCCGAGGGTATTTTCAACTTATCTGAAAATATGTTTAATTAAATAATTATGTGTTATGAGAATACGAAACCGCAGGGGCGACCGGCCCGAAGAGATTTTTAAGCTGCTTGATGAACGACACGAAATTATCTTTATCAAAGGAGTGGCGTTAGAGTACAAAATTAAGGACAATTCAAAAATTGTCAGAACTTTGCCGGCAAGATACGAAAGTAAAAATTACATTTATTACTATCTTAAAGGCCATCATATCGTTTTTCAAATTATTCGGCGCAAAGCCTATCTGATTATGGAATGTCAGGATGAAGAAATCAGAGACGATGAAGCTTATTATTTTCATTTTGACGACATCCATAAAAGAGTCATCCGGGATGTTATTTATCAGCAACGGGTAATTAACCATGAGGTTTATTATCCAAAATCTTTCTCCTTTGAGGCGGTTGTGCAAAAAGGCCCTTATATGGCAGCCTGTTTCAAAAAAACAATCGTTATGCCCAGTCCGGGAGAATGGATGCCGGAAGAAAGTTTCAGGGTACAATGAAGCTTTAAGCAATAAAAAAGCCCCTCCTGCGAGGGGCTTTTTGCTTTTGCATCGAATTACTTGTTGAGCTGAGAAGCGACTTCAGCAGCAAAATCTTCTTCTTTCTTCTGCAAACCTTCACCAAGCTTAAAGCAGGCAAAATCAGCAATTTTGATATCTGCCCCAAGTTCTTTGGCCGTATCGGCAACAACTTGTTTAACCTTTTTGTCAGGATCCATGATATAAGCCTGTTCTTCCAGAACGACCTCATCATAATATTTGCGTACGCGGCCTTCAACCATCTTTTCGATGATATTTTCCGGTTTACCGGAAGCTTTGGCCTGTTCAGAATAAATTGCCTTTTCATGTTCAACAGCAGCCGGATCAACGGCAGCAACGTTCAGGAACAAAGGATTGGAAGCGGCAACGTGCATTGCGATATGCTTGCCGAGTTCAGCCAATTTCGCTTTGTCAGCCTTAGATTCCAAAGCAACCAATACGCCGATTTTACCAATGTTGGTTCCGGCAGCATTGTGAATGTAAGAAGCGACGACACCGTCATTAACTTCAATCATTTTCGCACGACGGAGATTCATATTTTCACCAATCTTAGCAATCATGTCGGTCAGGCGCTCTTCAAAGGTTTTGCCGCATTTCGGGCAATTAAATTTCTTCATTTCGCAGACATCGCCGTTGCTTCTCAGAGCAACAATGGCAGCGTCGGTAACATATTCCTGGAAAATTTCGTTTTTAGCAACGAAGTCGGTCTCGGAGTTAACCTCGACAACGGCACCTTTGTTACCGTCAACGGCAACAGCAACCAAGCCTTCGGCAGCAATACGGCTGGCTTTTTTAGCAGCTGAAGCTAAACCTTTTTTGCGCAGCCAGTCAACGGCTTCATCCATATTGCCGTTGCATTCAACCAAAGCTTTTTTACAATCAAGCATACCGGCGCTTGTTGTTTCTCTCAGCTCTTTTACCATAGCAGCTGTAATATCTGTCATTTTTGTATCCTTCTTTATGATTAAAATGCGGCGATAGTTACCGTTTGAGGGTAATACCGCCGCGAGATTTTGATAATATTTCTAAAACGGTTTAGAACTATTCAGCAGCAGCCTCGGCAGCAGCTTTTTTAGAAGCTCTTTTCTTTGCAGGTTTAGCTTCTTCGGCGTTCTCAACCATTTCTTCTACCTTAACACCTTGGGCAGCAATCTGTGCCTGCATACCGTCGAGAACGGCAGCAGAAATCATTTCGCAATAGAACTGGATAGCACGGATAGCGTCATCGTTACCCGGAACCGGGAGATCGACTTCTTCAGGATTTGAATTGGTATCGCAGATACCGATTACGGGAATGCCCAGCTTTTTGGCTTCTTTGATTGCCAAAGATTCTTTGCAGGTGTCAATGACGAAAACCAAATCCGGCTGGCCGCCCATATTCATGATGCCGCCGAGTTCCTGATTTAACTTATCCTGTTCTTTTTTCAGGTTCTGCATTTCTTTTTTGGTGTAACCGGCGTAATCATTTTTCTCAGCCATTTCGTTCAGTTTAACGAGACGGGAAATTGATTTGTAAACGGTTTTCCAGTTAGTGAGCATACCACCAAGCCAACGGTGATTGACATAGTACTGACCACATCTTTCAGCGTTTTCCTTAATGATATCCTGAGCCTGTCTTTTGGTGCCGACAAACAGAACTTTACCGCCGTTGGCAGCAATTTCGCGCGTGGTGGCCAATGCCGTATACAGCATCGGATAAGTTTTCTGAAGGTCGATAATGTGAATATTGTCTTTCTTACCATAAATGTAAGGAGCCATCTTCGGGTTCCAACGACGGGCGTGGTGACCAAAGTGTACGCCAGCTTCAATCATCTGACGCAATGTAAATGTAGGAAGTGCCATATTAAAATTTCCTTTATTTTCCGGTTAATCCTCCGCAGGCTCACGGTCTTTTAAGACACCGGAGTGAGGCTTAAAAGCAGCCCCAGATACCTGCGTGTGAGTTATAAAGCCGCACCATGCGGCTCTTTCGGGACTCTTTCTAACGCTAATTTAATGATTTTGCAAGTGTTTTTTACAAAAAAACGGATAAAAAAAAGCGCCTCGAAAACACTGCGGAGACGACTGGAAAACAAGGCCCTTTTAACATAAATACGTCGTCCTCAACAGAAAACGGCAAAAATCCGATTATTAAAGCGCCGGCGCAAACCGTTTGGCAGCGACGACCATAATCAAAGAAGCGGCAATCCATACGGGCGGGCAAGACGCGTCAAATAAAAATCTTGTTCACGCTTGGAGGTTTGGACTTGCCTAAAACGCTTAATTACTGTATGTTAGCGCTAAATTTGGAATATATTTGAGGAAAAAATGTCGGATTTATTTGAAACACCCAACACAACTACCGCCAGCAACGATTACAGCGCAACCAGCATTGAGGTTTTGGAAGGGCTGGAACCGGTACGCCACCGCCCGGGCATGTATATTGGGGGCACGGACGAAACCGCCCTGCATCATTTGGTTGCCGAAATACTGGACAACTCGATGGATGAAGCTGTTGCCGGCTATGCCAATAAGATTGAGGTTCAGATGAACGCCGACTATTCGGTGACAATTACCGACAATGGCCGCGGCATTCCGGTGGACCCGCACCCCAAATATCCCGGAAAATCAGCCTTGGAAGTCATTATGACGATGCTGCACTCCGGCGGCAAGTTCGGCGGCGGGGCATATAAGGTTTCCGGCGGTTTGCACGGCGTCGGCCTTTCGGTTGTCAATGCCTTGTCCGAAAAACTCAGTGTAGAAATAGCCCGTGACAAAAAGTTGTATCGGCAGGAATACAGCCGCGGTTATCCGATGGGACCGCTGGAACTGGTGGGAAACGCCCCCAATCGCAGAGGAACGTCGATCACATTCAAACCGGACCCGGAAATATTCGGTGCAAATTCTTGTTTGCTGCCTAACAAAATTTATCGTATGGCTCGCTCAAAAGCGTTTTTGTTCAAAGGAATTCACATCAATTGGAGATGTGCTCCGGAAGTCTTGTGCGAAGGCGATGTCACCCCGCAGGAAGCTGAGCTGTGTTTTCCCAACGGATTACTTGACTTTTTAAACTATCAGGTAGGCGCCAGAACAACCATCAACCGCAAGCCTTTTTCCGGCGATGCCAATCTGGCAAATGACGAAGGCAAGGTTGAATGGGCAATTACCTGGCCGGAAGACGAAAACGGCTTTTGCCATTCATACTGCAATACCGTCGTCACTCCCCAAGGCGGAACACACGAACTCGGTTTTAAGGCGGCCCTTATCCGAGGTTTAAAAGAATACGGGGAAATGGCCAACATCAAAAAAGCGGCGGCCATTACCGGCGAAGACTTTTTAAGCGATGCCTGCATTATGCTTTCCGTCTTTATCCGAGATCCGCAATTTCAGGGACAGACCAAAGACAAACTGACATCCAACAAAGCCATTCGTCTGGTGGAATCCGCCGTCAAAGATTCATTTGACCACTGGCTGACGTCGGATGTGGAAAATGCCACCGCATTGCTGGAATACGTTATTGAGCGGGCTGAAGCACGTAAAAAGAAAAAAGAGGAGAAAGTCCAAAACCGCAAAACACCAACCAAACGGCTCCGTCTCCCCGGAAAACTGGCCGACTGTTCGCAAGCAGCGGCTCACGATACTGAAATTTTCATCGTCGAAGGAGACTCGGCCGGCGGTTCCGCCAAACAAGGCCGCGACCGCTTTACCCAGGCCATTCTCCCCCTGCGCGGCAAAATTTTGAACGTTGCCAGCGCCAGCCTTGACAAAATCCTGCAAAACCAGGAAATAAAAGATATGTGCGAAGCTTTGGGCTGCGGTGTCAAAGAGCATTACAACGAAGACAATCTTCGTTATGAAAAAATCATTATCATGACCGATGCCGACGTGGACGGTGCACACATCGCCTCCCTGCTGATGACTTTTTTCTATCAGCAAATGCCCAAACTAATTGAAAACGGACATCTTTATATCGCAACACCGCCGTTATACAAAATAGCGATAGGCGGAAAAAACTACTATGCCCTGGACGACGATGACAAAGACAAGATTTTGGCAAAGGTAGTGAAAGGCAATCAAAAACCGGAAATCAGCCGTTTTAAAGGGTTGGGCGAAATGAGCGCTCAACAGCTTAAAGAAACGACCATGGACAAGAAAAACCGGATGTTGTTGCGCGTTATGCTTCCTAACACCAATACGGAAGAAGGCAAAGAAGAAGCCTTTGAAACCCGGCGGCAGGTTGAACGCCTGATGGGTAAGAATCCGGAAACCCGTTTCAAGTTTATTATTGAGCGGGCCAAGTTTGTAGACGATCTGGACATTTAATGATTAGAAAAGCACAGCCGGCAGATTATGAAAAGTTAACGAGATTGTGGCTGGAAAGCAGTTTGCTTGCCCATGCCTTTATAGACGCCGCTTATTGGGAAAAAATGCAATCCACGGTCAGGGACTACTACCTGCCCAACACGGAAACCTATGTCTTTGAGGACAGGCACCGGATAAAGGGTTTTATCAGCTTGTGCGAAAACAACTATATCGGCGCACTGTTTATTGCTCCGCAGCACCAAAATCAGCGCATCGGAACCAAGCTTCTCGAATACAGCCGAAGAAAGCGGCCAAACCTGAGTTTGCGGGTTTTTGTAAAAAACGGCAAGGCATTGCGTTTTTATCAGAAATCCGGATTTAAAATCATCAGTGAACAAACCGATGTTTCAACGGGAGAAATTGAACTGGTCATGAGCTGGGGAATGGGATGCAAAAGCGGCTTTTTCAAACGCAGACAAGGAGATTCTTAACTTATGAACGAGAAAGAAAAGATGCTGCATGGCGAAAATTACAACGCTGAAGACAAAGAACTGAAAAAAGACCGCAGGCATGCGCGTCAGGTTTGCTTTGAATATAACAATACGCCTCCCGCAGATGCGGAAAAGATGCAAAAGATTATGTCCTCCCTGTTGGGGAAGCATGGCAAAAACTGCGGAATCAGAGCTCCTTTTTATTGCGATTACGGGTATAATATCGAAGTGGGAGACAATTTTTTCGCTAACTTTAACCTGACTATTTTAGACGGCGCCAAAGTTACAATCGGCAACAACGTTTTTATCGCGCCTAACGTGGGAATTTATACGGCAGGACATCCGCTTGATGCGGAACGGCGAAGAAGCGGAGAAGAATATGCAAAACCGGTCAGCATCGGAAATGACGTATGGATTGGGGCCGGCGTTTCCATTTTGCCGGGCGTCAAAATCGGCGATAACTGCGTTATCGGTGCCGGAAGCGTCGTCAATAAAGACATCCCTGACAATTCCTTAGCGGTCGGCAATCCCTGCAAAGTTATTAAACAGATTTAATATAGAAACAAAACATCAACCGACAAAAGCAAATTCAGCATAAAATATTTATGCAAAATATTTGCAGGACGACGCAAAAAACAATTTTTCAAAAAATTTATTTGACAAACGGAATTTCCTCTTTTATATATTGTCCTTGCCTATGGGGTTATAGCTCAGCTGGGAGAGCGCTTGAATGGCATTCAAGAGGTCAGGAGTTCGATCCTCCTTAGCTCCACCAATTTTGAAGAAAAGCATCGTCACGGACGGTGCTTTTCTCATATTTCACCCTGACCGGGGGAACATTATCGGGGGTATAGCTCAGTTGGGAGAGCGAATGGTTCGCAATCATTAGGTCGGCGGTTCGATCCCGCTTACCTCCACCAATTAGAAAAAGCCGTGTTTTATCAGAAAAACGCGGCTTTTTATTTTCTTTATCGCATTTTGGCTATTCGCCGGCGACTTTTTTGAACTTATCCCTGATGTCAAGGAGTTCTTGTTTGCTCAACTTAAACCCGCTGCCAATCCAGATTTCTTCCAATTCTTTCAGAATCGGACCGATTTGATGCGGATTTTTAACGCCGGAAGCGATGATGTCTTTACCGCGAAGAGGAAACTCCGGAATTTCCATAGAGCGGATTTTTTTTATCAAATTATGCAAACCGAGAATACTTTGCTGACGCTCGGCTAACAGCAGCAAAAGCTTGTCAACGCAAAACTCGGCGCCAAAACGATAAAGCAGCCGGTACAAAGCCGTCTCATTCTGGTACTCCTCAAGCTTGACTTCGTTTTCCGCCCAGCTTACAAAATGCTGTTTCTGCTTTTTGGTTAAACGCAAACGAACAGCCAGGTTTTCGGCCAAGGCCTTATCCGGCTGATAAATAGTATACAGCCGCCGCATCGCTTCGTGCGGCAATTCTTCTTCATCGACCAGGTTAATCAAGAAATCAAGTTTATCCAAATGTTGGGGGTCTGGCAGGATAAAGCTTAAAATATCATTTTCAAACATTATCCGCAGAGTGGAAACAACATTTTTGGTCAGCAAAATCTTGGTAAATTCGTCGCGAATCCGCTCCATAGACAGGGTTGTCAACCCTTCCCGGTTTTCCCGGCAGGCTTCCAAGGCCTTTTTGTCGACCGGCCCCTGTCCGAAATTTGAATAAAAGCGGAAAAAACGCAAAATGCGCAGGTAGTCTTCCCGGATACGCTGCGAAGGCGAGCCGATAAAGCGCACAGTCCCTTTTTCCAAATCTTCAATGCCATTGTAATAGTCAAAAACGTTGCCTTTTTCATCAGCATAAACGGCATTAATGGTAAGGTCACGGCGGGAAGCATCCTCCTCCCAGTTGTCGGTAAATTCCACCTCGGCATGACGGCCGTCGGTTTTTACATCACGGCGCAACGAGGTAACCTCCAGCACTTCATCGTCAATAATGACGCCCACGGTTCCGTATTTGATGCCGATGGGAACCGTTTTCAGCCCTTCTTCGGTGCAAGCTTCCACCAACTCATCGGGAGACAAATCGGTTGCCAAATCGAGGTCAAATCCCGACAGCCCTTTAAGAGCATCGCGTACGGCACCTCCGACGAAACGCAAAACGCCGCCGTGTTGTTCAACGACGCGAAACAGTTTAAAGATTTTTTTATTGCCAACCAGTTTGTTTACGTCCAGATAACTATCTCTAATCATAACCTTTTACCTGAAAAATTTTTTTTGAAGTTAACAGTTTTTATATATTTTTCAATTACTATTATGTTAAATTTAACCATAATGTGGGTATGTCAGTATGAAAAAATTTTTATTTTTAATAGGTTTAGCTTACTTTTGCGGCATTTGCCGGGCAAATGCGGCCGCACCGCAGATGATCGGCGAATATGACGACTGGGTCGCTTATTATTACAGAGATTCCGCCGGACCCGTCTGTTATATGGCTTCTACGCCAAAAAAAGACGAGGGCAAATACAGCCGCCGCGGCGACATTTATGCGGTTATAACCCATCGTCCCAACGAAAAAAGCTTTGACGTTTTGAATATTAATGCCGGCTATACTTACAAACCGGATTCAAAAGTTACAATCAAAATCGGCGCCAAAACCTTTGACCGCTTGTTTACCAGCGGCGACAAGGCTTGGGCGGTCAGTGAAAAAGTCGACAAGGAAATCGTAGACGCGATGAAACGCGGCAGCCGCATGGTTGTTCACGGAACGTCCAGCCGGGGAACGCAAACCAAAGACACCTACTCCCTGAGCGGCTTCAGCAGCGCTTATCGTGCCATATCCAATAAATGTAAGAGCAAATAATGGAAAAAAAAGAGTTAATCGGGCTGTCTAAAGAAGAGTTGACGGCCGAGCTGGTCAATATCGGAGAAAAAGCATTCCGGGCCAAGCAGTTGTGGCAATGGATTTATTTTCGCGGAGAAACCGATTTTGACAAGATGACCAACATCTCCAAAGACCTGCGCGAAAAACTCAAACAACATTTTTCGATAAGCCGCCCGAAAATCATTACCGAGCAAATCTCAACAGACAAGACCCACAAATGGCTGCTGGAATTTTCAGACGGCCAGCGGATTGAAACGGTCTATATTCCGGAAGAAGACCGCGGCGCCGTGTGTATTTCTACGCAAGTCGGCTGTGCGGTCGGCTGCAAATTCTGCCATACCGGAAGCCAGAAAATCACCCGAAATCTGACGGCGGGGGAAATTGTCTCCCAGTTTATGGTTGCCAGAGACGCATACGGCGAATGGCCGAGTCCGACGAATGAAACCCGTTTTCTTTCCAACATTGTGGTTATGGGAATGGGAGAACCGCTGCACAACCCGGAAAATACCATTAAGGCACTTAAAATCCTGTCTGACGGAGACGGCATTGCCATATCCAAAAGAAAAATAACGCTTTCAACTTCGGGCATTGCTCCCAAAATTCCTCTGGTTGCAACCGAACTGGGTGTCAGACTGGCCATCAGCCTGCATGCTCCCAACAACGAAAAACGTTCGCAAATTATGCCTATCAACGACCGTTATCCGATAGAAGAAGTGCTCAAAGGGTGTCAGGAATACCAAAAAGCCATGAGTCCGGGCCGTTATATCACTTTTGAATATCTGATGCTGAAGGATTTTAACGACAGTCTTGACGATGCGAGAGAGCTTATCGCCTTAATGAAAAAGAACAAAATCGGCGCAAAATTCAATCTGATTCCTTTTAACCCCTGGCCCGGATGCCAGTATGAACCGAGTTCAAACAATAAAGTGCACGCTTTTTCAAGAGAACTTGAAGCTGCCGGTTACGAAGCCCCAATCAGAGTTGCCCGGGGACAGGATATTCTGGCTGCCTGCGGACAGCTTAAGTCAAAGCATCAGGCCTGATTAAAACGCGTTCGGAAGATGAACGATTTTGAACGGAAGGGAAACCAGCACCGCGTCAAAACGTATGCCATAGTCCATGTATTGAGGGTGACGGGAAAGGAAAGCCTCGGCGGCACGGCGAATCCGCTTTTTTTGCGGGGGCAAAACGGCATAGGCGGCTTTCTCAAGCGTTTGACGCTGCTTAACTTCAATAAACACAACAGTTTTCTTTTTAAGCATAATCAAATCAACTTCACCGGCATGTGTTCCTTTGCCGCAGCGATAGTTTTGAAACAACAGGCGGTATCCGCGAAAACGCAGAAACCACATTGCCATATATTCGGCCAAATGTCCGTTCTGATAATTATTCATTTTTTATTTTCAGAGCCAATTCATAAACTTCGTTTTTGTTAAGCCCGTATTGGGAAACCACGTTTTTTACCGCGGTTTTAAGACTGTTTTCGGCTAACTCCCGGCGAATCAGAGCGGCAATGTCCAAATCCGCCGCAGCTTCGCCCGGCGTCGGCGGCGCAATCATCAAAACCATCTCGCCTTTGGGCTCTTTTTGAGAAAAGTGTTCTATCAATTCCGCCGCACTGCCATTGACACACTCTTCATAAACTTTGGTAATTTCCCGAGCAACCGCCATTTCGCGCAAAGAGAAGACCTCTCCGGCCGTTTCCAGAGTTTTGACAATCCGATTAGCCGTTTCATAAAAAACCAACGTGGCGTCTATATCTTTTAATTTATTGAATAAATCTTTGCGCGCCTTATCTTTATTGGGAATAAAGCCGGCAAACATAAAGGAATTGGTGGGGAGGCCGGAAAGCTGCAAGGCACAAATCAAGGCACAGGGACCGGGAATCGTGGTAACCGCAACGCCTTGCTCACGGCAGCGTTTTATCAGCTTATAGCCGGGATCGGAAATCAACGGACAACCGGCATCGCTGACCTGAGCAATACTTTGTCCGCGGTTGACCATATCTATCAGTTTTTGCGCCTGTTCTTCTTCGTTATGGTCATGAAGCGTAACAAAAGTTTTTTTCAAACCGAGCCCCAGCAACGAAAAAAGCTTTTTGGTAACCCGGGTGTCTTCACAGGCGATAACGTCGGCGTTCTGCAAAACCTCCAGCGCCCGGGAAGAAATGTCGTTCAGGTTGCCGATGGGGGTCGCAACAACGTAAATACCGCTTTTCACAAAGACCTCTCTTTACATTAGTTAAAAATTAAACTAAAACTCTTATAAAGTTCATATAGTTATATCATTTCTATTTTGGGATAAAATGCAAGTGTTAAAAAAAATTAGTATTTGTTTGCTTTGTCTGGGCATCATCGGCTGTTCGACGCCGCGCGGTCCGGAAATCAGCGATCAGGGCGGCAGCAACGCCTTCAACACGGACATCAGCGAAATAAACATTTCAGGAACCTCAAGCCGGAGCTTTCGCGTCGGCGTTTTGCTGCCTTTAACGGGAAAAGCGAGCAAACACGGCCAGGGATTGCGTAATGCGACGATGGTTGCATTGGAAGACGTAAGAAACCCCAATCTGGTTTTGCAGTATTATGACACCCAAAGTACGCCCAGCGGCGCAAGAATCGCCGCAGAAAATGCCATTCGCCAAAATTCGGACCTGATTATCGGCCCGCTAATGAGTACTGAAGTTCAGGCCATCTCAAACGAAACAATCTATCAGGGAGTGCCGGTTATCGCCTTTTCCACCGCACAGGAAGTTTTGCAGCCGACGGTTTACACACTCGGCCTGTTGATTGAGGAACAAGTCAACAGGATTATGACTTATGCGGCACAAAAAGGGCGCAAACGCTTTGCTTTGCTGCTGCCGGACAACTCTACCGGAAGCGCGGTTGCTAAAGCTGCGGTCAAATCCGCTCAGAAAAACGGCGTAGAAGTAACTGTCATCGGTTTTTACGCTCCGAGCACTTCTGATTTTTCGGGAATCATCAAAGAAATGACGGATTATCAGACCAGGCACGCCCGTTTGAGCAGCCTGCGCAATATGCTTCAGCGCAAAGCAGACAACGGCGACGGTACGTCCAAAAAGGCTTTGGAGCGGCTGAGCACCAAAGAAGGATTGGGAGACATAGGCTTTGACGCCATCATAATTCCAGAATCCGGCGCCAAGCTTACGGCGGCGATTTCGATGTTTGCCTATTATGACGTTGCCTATCCGCAAGTGCAGTTTCTGGGTACTTCGGTTTGGGAAGGCAGCCGGCTGAACAACGAATCCTCAATTGTTCACAGCTGGTATCCGGCCCTGTCAAGAATGCACAGCAGCTATTTTGCCAACAAATATGCCGGCATTTTCGGCGAAAAACCGAGCAGCCTGTATTCTTTTGCCTATGATGCCGTAGCGCTGGCCAACGAAATATCCAAACAAGACACGGACAACATTAACAAAGTGATTACCAATCCGGACGGATATGCCGGCATCAGCGGCGTTTTCCGTTTGTTTGAAGACGGTTCCAATCAACACAGTCTGGACATTTTGGAAATCCGTCCCGAAGGCGATGCCGTCATTAACTCTGCTCCGCGCAAGTTTACAAACAGCGGCGAGGAAGAGCTGTTATCCGCTGTCAACATAGACAGCAGTTACAGAGCCCCCTTAATTTACGGCAAAGACAATGCTACGGCTCAAATTCTGATATACGGAGAGGTTTTGCCGATTGAGAATCAGGGCATTCGTTTCCGGGATCCGGAAAGCGAGCGCCAAGCCGTCAACAAAGAGCTGCGTCAAATGGGAATTGTTATCCCTTAAGCGCAGAATAAAACTAAATTTTGCTTGAATATTAACGGATATTTGATATTTATAGCAAAGGAGGGCAACGGGTTGACCGTTCGCCAACCCGGTCAGGTCCGGAAGGAAGCAGCCGTAACGAATCCGGTTAAGGTCGATGCTCTCCACCATTTTTTTGACAGGTTCTACATAATTTTATGACAGAAGCAACTAACGACATCTCTAATGAAAATGACAAGCAGTACGTGGTTTTGGCACGAAAGTACCGCCCGCAGAATTTTGACGAGCTGCTGGGTCAGGATGCGTTAGTCAGAACCCTGACCAATGCAATAAAAAACAACAGACTGCATCATGCCTATATTTTAACGGGAATCCGCGGCGTCGGCAAAACGACGACGGCCCGGCTTATTGCCAAAGCCTTAAACTGCACCGGTGCAGACGGCAATGGCGGTCCGACGGTCAACCCTTGCGGCGTTTGTGAAAATTGCAAGGCGATTGCAGCTTCCCGCCATATAGACGTTTTGGAACTGGACGCAGCTTCTCGTACCGGCGTGGACGACATCCGCGAAATTTTGGACGGCGTACGTTATAAACCGACCAATGCCCGTTACAAGGTTTATATCATCGATGAAGTTCATATGCTGTCTAAAAACGCTTTTAACGCCTTGTTAAAAACGCTGGAAGAGCCGCCGTCACATGTTATCTTTATTTTTGCGACAACGGAAATCCGCAAGGTTCCGATTACGGTATTATCCCGCTGTCAGCGGTTTGACTTGCAACGCCTGACTATCGATACGCTGGTCGGCCATTTCAAAAACATTATTGCCAATGAAAAGCTGGAAGCCGAAGAAGAAGCCCTGCATATCATTGCCAAAGCGGCGGACGGATCCTGCCGCGACGGTTTGTCACTGTTAGACCAGGCCATATCTCTGGGGTCCGGCGCCGTTAAGACCGACATTGTTAAAAATATGATCGGGCTGGCAGACCGCAATCAGACTTTCGCTTTGTTCGAAAGCCTGGTCAACGGTAAAACAGACCAGGTTATTACCAATATGGCCGAGCAGTATAAAAACGGTGCCAATCCGACGACCATGCTGCAGGATTTAATCAACATCACCCATATGACGGCCAAGGTTAAAATCGTGCCGGCGTGCATGAACGACGACAACCTTTCGGAAAGCGAAAAGGAATTTTGCAAAAGGGTTTCTCCGAATGTATCCATTGCCGTTTTATCAAAAATCTGGCAGATGATGATAAAAGGCATTAACGAACTTGCCATTGCGCCGGTACAAATTGACGCTCTGGAAATGATACTTATCAGGATTGCCTATTCCGCCAGTTTGCCAACGCCGTTTGAACTCTTAAACGACGTAAAAAAAAAATCTAAATTAGTTCCGTCCGAGACAATTAAGGCAGCACCGTCTGTCTTAAGCACAAGCAGTGCCGAAGCTGCGGCTGCCGGCAGCATTTCGGCGGCAGAAAACAAAACGACGTTCAATACCGTGGAAGACCTGATATCCTATTTGGAACAAACCAAGCGGATGCTGTTGATTTACGCCCTTAAAAACGACGTTTCGATATCCGAGTTTAAGCCCGGTGAGATAAAAATGACTCTGGCGGACAAGGTTAACAACGATTTTCTGCTTAACCTGCAAAAAGTTTTGACAGAAGCTACCGGGGAAAAATGGAAAATAGAGACCAGCCGGGGCAAGATGGGCGAAACAATAGCGCAACATGAACAGGCTGCCGACGAGGCTAATAAGAGAAATGTTGCCGACCTGCCTTTGGTAAAGGCGATTTTGGCCGAATTTAAAGGCTCAAAAATAGAAACACTGACCCGTAAGCTTACCGAGGAAAGCCTTGAAGACGAAACAACGGGTTTTGAAGACGCTGAAACTTATTTTGACGAGGATTTATAATCATGATGAACATTCAAGGAATTATGAAACAAGCCCAGGCAATGCAGAAGAAAATGGAAGAAATGCAGGAAAAACTGGCGCAGGAAGAAACCGAAGGTGTCAGCGGCGGCGGAATGGTCAAAGTCGTTTTGAACGGAAAGTTTGAAATGAAAAAGGTTACGATTGACACATCTTTGGTCGTTGCCGACGAAACCGACATTTTGGAAGACTTAATTACGGCAGCTTATAACGACGCCAAGGCAAAAGTTGACGCCAAAATGCAAAACAGCGTATCGGATATGACCGGCGGATTGAATCTCGGCGGTTTAAAACTTCCCTTTTAAAAGCAGAAAACCATGGCCGGAACCGAAATTGAAAAACTGGTTAAGCTGGTATCGAAACTGCCGTCTCTGGGCACACGTTCGGCGCGGCGGATTGTTTTGCAGCTGATTAAGAAAAAAGAAGCCCTGTTTTTGCCTTTGATAGAAGCAATGACGGAAGTTGCGGACAATATCAAAATTTGTGAAACCTGCGGCAACTATGACACGACCAGCCCCTGTTCCATTTGTGCATCGGGCATAAGAGAAACCGGCACCTTATGCGTGGTTCAGGACGTCGCCGACTTATGGGCGATGGAAAGGGTTTCGTTCTTTAAGGGAAAATATCACGTGCTGGGCGGCATTTTATCGGCTTTGGACGGGGTTGTTCCGGAAGACCTGAATATTGACAGCCTGTTGTCAAGAATCGGCCAGGAAAGCATAAAAGAAGTCATTTTGGCTTTGCCGGCAACGGTTGACGGACAAATTACCTCTCATTATCTGGTATCGCGGCTGAAAGAGTTTGACGTTAAAGTTACGACGCTGGCTCAAGGTATTCCGATGGGTGCCGAGCTTGACTACATGGACGAAGGCACCATTCAGCTGGCGCTAAATTCCCGTAAGCAACTATAAACCTGACATTACAGACATATTGTTTTTGAAACGGGTTCGATTATATCGGAATCCTCCCCGTGATGAAAGGATGTGTCATGAAAATAAGCAGTGCGGCCATAAAAGACGGAAATTTTGAAGACAAATACGGCGCCAAGGGTACTGACTTTGCAAATAAGCTGCCGGCATTGTCCATTCCCTTTGAAATCAGCGAAGTACCGATAACGGCAGAATCTTTCGTGGTTATTTTAAAAGACGACAATGCCATTCCGATTATGGGACAACCATGGATGCATTGGTCCATTGCCAACTTGAAAGAATTGAAAATTCCGGAAGATGCCAGCCGCAAAGGCGGAAATTTTATTCAAGGCAAAAACAGCTGTAATTATCCGGGATACGGAGGAATGACGCCGCCGGAAGCCCCTCACCGCTATGATTTGCATGTTTATGCCATGAATGCAGACTTACCGCTGAAAGAAGGGTTCAGCGAGAAAGAGCTCAAGGAAGCCATGCGGGGCCATGTCATAAGCGAAGCTCTGGTCAGCGGAATGTACAGCAACTAACAAAAACCGGCAAAATGCCGGCTTTTGTTTTTATTCCATCGTATTTTCAATCAGGCGGTCGAGGTTATCACGCTCGGACTCTTTATAACCGTCAAAATTCTCCTCAATTTTGACCGGCTTTTTCAGCTTTTCCTTTTGAGCCGGCGCAGATTTTTTCTTTATCTGCGGCTGAGCAAGTTTTTCAAACAACTCATCGGTTTCGTCCTGCTCTTCAAGGTGTTGTTTGGCCTCTGTTTCGGCTTTTTCCTCTCTATCGGCCTTTTCGGCTTGCTCGCTGACCTGTTTGGTTTTTTCGCGTATAATTTCCAAAGTGCTTTCGGGAATCAGCTCCTCAATCGGTTTGGCAAAACTGCCGGCAATTTGAAAATATTTGGACTCGCGCAAGGTATCGGACTGCTTATCGACCGGAATCATCCAGCTGATAAGGATATAAAACAAAATAACCAGCAAACAGGCCCTGGCGATGCCGAAAAACAACCCAAGCATACGGTCTAAGCCGCTAAGCTTGCTGCGACGGATGGAACCGACGATTTTTCCGGTAAACAGAATCCAGACAATCAGGAACAGTATCAAAATAAACAAAGCGGTTACTACCCCGGCAAGCCATCCGGTTTCGATGTAACTTTTGGCAAAGGGCGTGAGCACGGGCAAAATATAAATTACCGCTATCGTTCCCAAAACCCATCCGATGATGGAAAGAACCTCTTTAACCAAACCGCGGCTAAGAGCTATCAAAGCAGAAATGCCGATAACAAACAAAATGATAATATCAAGATTATTGAGCTGATACATTGGTTAAATGCCTTTTAGTTAAACCAGTTGATTAAACGATGAACATTGCCTATTTCAAAACGGTTCATCTCGACGTTTACCTTCTTTTCCTTGCTGTGGGTGGGCGGCGTAATAGCACTGGCAAAACCGAGTTTGCCGGCTTCTTTAAGGCGCAGACTGGGCTGGCTGACGGCACGGATTTCTCCGGAAAGGCCGATTTCGCCGAAAATAACCATATCGGCCGGGAGCGGCTTGTTTGTCAGCGAAGAAATAACAGCCATAGCCACCGCCAAATCAGCAGCCGGCTCGGAAATGCGCAACCCTCCGGCAATATTCAAATAAACGTCCTGAGAGCTCAGATTCATTCCGCAGCGGGCTTCCAAAACGGCCAGAACCATAGACATCCGATTACTGTCCCAACCGACAACCGCCCGCCGGGGGCTGGCATAGCTGGTCGGGCTGACCAAAGCCTGAATTTCCACCAATACCGGACGAGACCCCTCAATGCCGGCAAAGACGCAGGAGCCAGAGATATTTCCCTGCCGTTCGGCAAGAAACAATGCCGAAGGGTTGTCAACTTCAACCAAACCCTGATCCTGCATTTCAAAGACGCCGATTTCATCGGTTGCGCCATAACGGTTTTTAACAGCGCGGAGAATACGAAAATGGTGACCGCGTTCGCCTTCAAAATAGAGTACGGTATCAACCATATGTTCCAGTACCCGGGGACCTGCAATGGCTCCCTGTTTGGTGACATGTCCTACCAAGAAAAGCGTAAATCCTTTGCGTTTGGCCAATTTTATCAATTCATAAGAACAGGCACGAACCTGGGCGACACTGCCGGGCGTAGACTCAACCTCGTCCAAGTACATCGTTTGAATGGAATCGATTATGACCACCGCAGCATCGGCTTTTTCAAGCGTCGCGACGATATCTTTAATATCGGTGGAACTGGCGAGTTTAACCGGGGTTTGATCCAGCCCCAAACGTTTAGCCCGAATGCGCACCTGGTCAATAGCTTCTTCCCCGGATATATAGTAAACCTCCGGCAAAGCCGGTAATGACGCTATTTTGGCACAAGCCTGCAACAATAACGTCGATTTGCCGATGCCGGGATCTCCGCCGACCAAAATAACCGAACCGGCGACCAAGCCGCCGCCGCAAACACGGTCAAGTTCCTTGATTCCGGTAGAAAGCCGGCTGAGATGTTCCTGAGAACCGCTTAAAGGGACAAACTCAATTATTCTGCCTTTGGAACGTTTGGGATTAAGGTTTGAAAACCCCTCCCCGCCAATTTGCTCTTCAACAATGGTGTTCCATTCGCCGCAGGCGTCGCATTTTCCCTGCCATTTGGGGTAAACCGAACCGCAGTTCTGGCAAACAAATTGTTTTGAATCCTTTTTAGCCAAGGCTAAACCTCCACTTTAATCGGTCCCTGCGAACAGCCGTGAATAAACTGTTGAACGTAGGGATTGTCGGTTTTATCCATATCTTTGACGGTTCCCTGCCAAATAATCTTACCTTTGTAAAGCATGGCAATTTTATCGGCAATTTTGCGGGCAGAAGCCATATCATGCGTAATTGTCAGAGCGGTTGCCCCCAACCCTTTGACGGATTCAATAATCAAATCATTGATAACGTCAGCCATAATGGGGTCAAGACCGGTTGTGGGTTCATCAAAGAAAATGATTTCCGGGCGAGAAGCAATTGCTCTGGCCAGGCCGACGCGTTTTTGCATACCGCCGGAAAGTTCGGAAGGCGACAAATCGGCCACGTCAGGAGCCAGACCTACGGAGCGCAAAACACGAATTGCCTCGTTTTTTGCCAGGCGTTTATCCATTTTTTTATTTTCCAGCATATCAAAAGCAACGTTTTCCCAAACGCTCAGGCTGTCAAACAAAGCTCCGCCCTGGAAGAGCATTCCCATCTTGGAGTGCAAAGCCTCTTTTTGCTCTTCGTCTATACCGACGACTTCTTCTTCGTCTATCAAAATCGAACCGCTGTCCGGACGAAGCAGCCCCTGAATACATTTAATCAAAACCGATTTTCCGGTTCCGGAACCGCCGATAACAACCAGGGACTCCCCTTTTTCAATATCCAGGTCAACGCCGTCAAGCACAACCTTTTTACCAAAAGCCTTATGAAGATCACGGATTTTAATTTTTGTTTCACTCATTTTTGTTTCTCCACAGCTTTATTTTGAAAAGAAAAGTTCGGTAATGACATAGTTGAATATCAAAATCAGAATAGATGCAGACACAACCGCATTTGTGGTTGCGGTACCGACACCCTGGGCACCGCCTTTTGACTTGTAACCGTTATAGCAGCCCATCAGGGAGATAATAAAACCAAAAACGGCAGCTTTGACCAAACCGGTCGTAATATCAATCGCCTGTAAGTTTTGCAAAGTCGAATTAACATAGTTGGCCGGGTTGAAGCCGAGCTTGTAAACACCGACCACATATCCGCCAAAAATACCGATGACGTCACCGATTAAAACCAGTATCGGCATAACAATCAATCCGGCCCAGATGCGTGGAGTTACCAGATATTTGAAAGGATTGGTCGACAAAGTGGTCAAGGCGTCAATTTGTTCGGTAACCCGCATCGTACCTATTTCGGCCGCCATTGCCGCACCGATACGGCCGGCAACCATCAATGCCGACAGTACGGGCGCCAGCTCGCGGGTAACGGAAATAAGCACAACCGAAGCCACGGCGCCTTCCGCACCAAAACGCATAAAACCCGAATAACTTTGCAAAGCGATGACCATACCGGCAAAAATCGTCGTCAAGCCGACGACCGGCAGAGAGTAAAAGCCCATGTCGATGACCTGGCGCATAAAATTGCGGCCGTAAAAGGGCGGCGTCAGGCAGTTGTAAACCGTCTGGGCGACAAAAACAGAAAATTCCCCAAGACGGGAGATAAAAGCAACCAAAGGTTTACCCTGGCGGCGCAAAAAGTTTTCGGTTTTAGCTAAAAGCATTATATTTCTCTCTTAATCAGTTAATATTTGGGCATATTTTAGGACCAAGCCCGGAATTAATCAACCTCTAAGGCAAAAATCCTCACAGTTTAAATCAGACATCTGCCAGAGGATTGTGCAAAAAGGCAATTATTTTGGCTGCGGCCGACGCTTCAAAAGCACAGAGACGGATTTGAGGGATGCGCACACCATCAAATTCAAAAAACTCCGGAGCAGGCAACCGTTCTGTTTTTTCTTCAGCGCAATTCAGGCGGACAGCCAGAGATAACGGGACTTCAGACAGACAGGGAAATGTCATTATTCCTATACCCCTCACCTCAAGCAATCCTTTCAGCGGCAACGGCGCAGAAGCCGTAATCAGAGAATTTCTGAGCTCCAGTTCCACACGATCATCGGCAACCAGCACCGCCTTTTTATCCATAATCAGACGCAGCGCCAAATCAGATTTTCCGGTGCCGGAACCACCGATAAGCAGAATGCCTTGACCATCGACGGAAACGCAGGAAGCATAAACGTTATTCGCCATCAAACAATCCTTGCAGAGAAGCAAAACGGACAAACTTTGCATTATCCCGACAGGAGAAAACTAGCCGACGCCCTGCCCCGTCAGGCATTAACTCTATTTTAAGCAGGTTTCGGGGCAGATAAGGTTTCATTTTATCGGGCCACTCAATCAGACTTACGCCGTCATACATTGCCTCTTCTACGCCGATTTCAAAAATTTCATCAGGATTTTTAATGCGGTATAAATCAAAATGATAAATTTCAAAGTCAGGAGCCTCATAGCTCTGAACTAAAGTAAACGTAGGGCTCGGGACTTCCTTTGCTTCGGTAAGCTCCCGGATAAAAGCCCGGGCAAGAACACTTTTGCCCATTCCCAAAGTACCGTACAGGGCAAAAACGTCTCCTTTTTGCGCAAGATGCGCCAAGGCCTGGCCGAACTTTACGGTATGCGCTTCATCAGTAAGCTTGAGCTGTATAGTTTGTTCCATCGGCTATCCCATTGGGTTCAAGAAAGTTCTTTTGCGTTTGGGTTTGGTTTTGATAATCTTAATATTTGGTTTGCGAGCCTGAAGCTTTCGCCAATCCCAAGGCATATAAAATTCGCCCTGCCACAATCCGCGGCCATTTTCCTGAGCCTGAACCTGATAAGGAACATAAATGTCGGTATATTTGGTATAAGCCACGGCCCAGCCGGCATTAACCAAAGCGGCGCCGAGGTCGTAAGCTCCCAAAGAACAGGTGCCGACCATATTGCCTTTGGCATCCTGCTGCATCACCCGACACTCCAACGTATTATCCTGAAGCCAGCTGCTCAGCCAAGCCGCCGCCTGACGGCCGCAGCTGTAAGAACGGCCGACCGCGTCGGCACAAGTTTGGTTGCTTTCAGGCGCATCAATACCATATAAACGGAAATAACGGCCGTTTAACGTCAACGTATCACCGGTAACCACGCTGGCAGCAGAATAAACTGCCGGATAATCCTGCGGATTAAATCCTTTTTGATCAGAAGATTCACCACCGAAAAGCTTATCTAAAAAGCCGGGTTCTTCCTGCGGCTGACGCCGGGGCTGACGATTTTGTGCCGGGACCGGTTGAGCCGGCATTTCCCGCAATTGTTCGGCATTTGCCGCAGGCGCAGAAAAACTTTCGCTGATGGGCGCTTCAAAGTCTTCTTCCTCCAACAGGGCTATGACGCCGGACTGTTGAGAAGCATTAGCCATTTTTACCTGTTTGGAAGTTGAGCTCTGTCCGATAAAGCTCCGTAGATTTGCACCGACGTTACCGATGCCGTTTTTAAAGCCGCCAATGGCATAAACGATGAAAACAACAATTGCCAATATGAGAAAAACTGAAGGAAGGCAGCCCATTGCCCGCCATGCCATTTTAGCAAAAATATAAAGAACAACCAGACCAATTATCAGCCCGAGAAAGCCGCCGCCCTGCAACAGGGTGCTCTGACTCTGCGTACCGGCACCTCCCAGCAAAATAAGAAATAAGGCACCGAATCCCAATAAAAACTTTTTCAAGAAAAACATGGTTTGCTTCCTTAGCTGACTGTGCTTCGTCTAATTAAAGCACATAACTTTATTTAATCCAAGAATTTTCTCTTACAATAAAATTTTTTAGTAAAGATATGGTTACCAAACAAGAAAAAAGCAGGATCCCCATCCTGCTTTTCTTCTCCCCATTTTTATTTTTTGCGCGGTCTTATTCGCCGGCTGCCTTTTTACGGTAGCAATGGCAGTGGCATTCGCCGTCGCGCTCAATGTCGGCGCGGCAGGTTTCGGAAATGCAAAAACGGGCAGGGTTATTGCCGTCGCAGGGACAGCGCTGCCATTCTTCTTCTCCGAACATCATTTTTTTTGCCTTGGCAATCTTTTCAACGTTTTTTGTTGTGGCATAACCGGCCTGAGCGCAGTTTTCCAACATCTTATCCAATATAGTCATTTTAGTTCTTTCCTTTTTTAATCTACAATTTTAATTGAAAACTTTTCTGACGGCGAGGCCGGCTGCTCCGCTTTAAATACAGCGTTCGCGGTAGGCTGTACATCATTTCGGCGTTTTTGTTCCAACGTTTCGATAATCATATCCAGCTCAGCAACGGAAGCGTATTGCAAAACAACTTTGCCGCCGCCTTGTTTGTTGGGGGTGATTTTAAGACGCAACCCTAAATTTTTGATTAATTCCTGTTCGATTTGTTCCAAATCTTCATTTTTGGTTTTCTTGGCTTTTGGTTGACGAGGCTCTTTTTGTTTGGCAACCAGCTCTTCAACCTGGCGGACGCTTAAATCTTTAGAAACAATCTGTTTGGCCAAAGCTTCAGCGTTTTCCAAACCAACCAACGCCCGCGCATGACCGGCGGAGAGCTTGTTTTCTTTAACCAGTTCCTGAACGGATGCGGGAAGATTGAGCAAACGCAAAGTATTGGCAATGTGGCTGCGCGACTTGCCGACAATCTGAGACAAAGCTTCCTGGGTGTGCGAAAACTCGTCTATCAGCCGCTGAAAACCCTCAGCTTCCTCAATGGCAGAGAGGTTTTCGCGCAAGAGGTTTTCAACCAAAGCGACTTCCAGAACCTCTTTGTCGTCAAAATCCTTTATAATAACGGGAACCTGATTCAACCCGGCAATTTTTGATGCACGCCAACGACGTTCACCGGCGATAAGCTCATATTGGCCTCCTTGTTTGCGGACAAGCAGCGGCTGAAGAACACCCTTTTCACGGATAGACTCGGCCAAAGACTGTAAAGCTTCCTTGTCAAATTCGGTACGCGGCTGATACTTGCTGGGCTTGATGTCTTTTATATCGACCATCAGAGCGTCATGTTTGTCGGAAACTTCCGCAGGAGCGTCAGAAATACTGATACTGTCGTCACCAAGCAAGGCTCCAAGTCCGCGGCCGAGGCTTTTGCGCTTATGACTGCCGGCAGAAGGCGCCGGTGCGGCTTCCTTATCATTTAAGAGTTCATCCAAATCATCATCTATCAGCATGCTATCAATTCCTTCTCTCTTTTCAAAACTTCTCCGGTCAGGTTAATATATGCCTGCGAACCGGGGCACTTAAAATCATAAATCAAAACCGGTTTGCCATGAGAAGGCGCTTCCGAGATTCTGACGTTTCTGGGAATAACGGTATTGTAAACCTTTTTGCCAAAGAACTGGCGAACGTCGTCTTCAACCATCTGAGTCAGATTGTTGCGCTTGTCGTACATGGTCAGGACGACGCCGTGCAACGCCAACTTGGGATTAAACTTCTTTTTAATCTGATTGATATTGCGAATCAAATCAGTAATACCTTCCAAAGCCAAAAATTCGCACTGCAAAGGAACGATTACGGCATCAGCGGCAACCAGAGCATTTATCGTGACAAGGCTGAGCGAGGGAGGGCAGTCTATCAAAATATAGTCATAATTGACAGCATCTTTGGCCAGTGCATTTTTAAGAGCAAATTCACGATTATCCATATTAACCAGTTCAACTTCCGCGCCGGCCAAATCGGGCGAAGAAGGAACCAGAGAAAAATTGGGAATTTCGGTCCAGACGATAGCTTCGGACAATTTGCAATCGCCGACCAAAACTTCATAAGTCGAATTCATACGGCCTTTTTTATTAACACCCATCGAGGTTGAGGCATTACCCTGCGGATCAAGATCAACAACTAAAACCTTTTTACCGGCGGCAGCCATAGCTGTGGCTACGTTAACAGTTGTGGTTGTCTTACCGACGCCGCCTTTTCGGTTGGCAATGGCTAAAATTCTGGGCATTTATTTCACTCCTTTAATTTTAGATAACTTGGTAATCACTAATATCTTTCCCTCGTCGCTTTGCTCGCTGTCAAACACCTGACAATCAAAGTTCCAGCTTTTGCGCGCATCGGCAATTTCTTCCTGATACTTTTTGCCTTTGGGAAAAATGCAGGTTGTTTTGAGAGAACAAAACTTATGGGCATATTCAAACAATTCTTTCAGAGAAGAAAGAGCACGCGATGTAATCACATCGGCCTTTTCAGGAACAAGAGATTCGATTCTCTGATTGATTATTTCAACATTTGCAGAAGTTTGGTTTTTCACTTCGTTTAAATACAGCGTTTTCTTTCCGGTACTTTCAACCAGCTTGACTTTTAAATACGGCGTTTTTTCATTTGCCATAATAGCTAAGACCATTCCCGGAAAACCAGCGCCGGAGCCAAAATCATACATTATTTTGGCATTAGGCGGGATGAATTTAAACAGCTGTGCAGAATCCAGAAAATGACGTTCCCATGCGCATTCCAAAGTCGAATTGCTGACAAGGTTAAACTTTTGCTGCCACTCGACGAGGAGTCTCTCATAGGTTTTTAATTTTTCAAATGTTTCACGTGAAACATCATATGTGTCTATAAAATTTTTCATAATTTATTTTTATAATTTTTATGAAAAATTTAAAAGATAAAAATTCAGTTATAAACACATTATTTGACCAACGAAATCTAAAAACAAAAATTGAATCCAAAAACAAACATTTACACATTGTTTATTGAATCATTTTCTCAATATAAAAAGAGTCTACTTGTTAAATTTCCAGCGATTCGTATAATTCAGGGATGACAACAAATCTTCGGCTTCATTAAAATAACGTCCGAGCATTGTTGTGCTGTGGGCATCATCAGAAATAACAACAGGAACGTTCCGCTCTTTTAATTCCTTTAGAATCCAGGGAGCCGGGTGAGGGGATTTGATACGTTCGAAGCCGCTGGTGTTCAACTCAAAAGGCTGCTTTGCTTTAGCCAAAGCCTCAATCAAACGCCATTTATAATCATCCCATTTTGGCTCTACCCCTAAATTGAAAATGGCACAGTAATCCAGGTGTGCAATAAAGGCAAAATAACCGCTTTGGGCAGATTCAATAACATTCAGCCAGTAGTTCTTTATCAGCTCATCCATATCTTCCGCGGTTGTACCGGAAGGAAGCTCCTCAAGATGGAAGATATTATAAATACGGCTTTCATCAGCGGTACGAACCGTATGAGTTGAACCGATATAATAATCAACATCCAAAACCTTTAAGAGCTTTTCAAATTGACGCCGCCACAAGGCAGAGGGAAAAAAGTCAACTTCAAATCCGGACAAAACCTTAATGTTAACTTGGGAGGCTGCTTCTCTTAAGACTTCAAGACTGCGCTGCATAGTATCTACCAGCTTGTCATAATCCTGAAAAAACATCTTGCTGCATTGCGGCATATGCGGATGCCAAATAAGGTGGTTGGTGACTCCGATTTCGGACCAACCGAGATTTTCTGCCTGTTGCAACATTTCCAGGGCACTGCTTCTGCCATCAAAAACGCCTAAAGCATTATTATGGGTGTGATAGCTGAAATTTTGGATTTTATTCATTTTTTATTCCAAACAGCCTGTATCAAAACAGTCAAAGTTATTATTACAAATTAAAAAATATGCAAGCCTGCCGCCTTCAGTTTTTCACAACACAGGGTGCTTTGTTAAGCTTTCTGCACAGACAACGTCATTTTAGGCATTATAAGGGCAAGTTGCTAACATTTAGTAAACAGCTTTATTTTACCAATCCAAGAAGGGCATAAACGTCTGTGTTACATTGTTTGTCAAAATATGCTTTTAAGGTTAGCGCATTATTTTTAAGAGCGCTCAGTTGAGAAAGCTCAAGGCCATAACGCCGGGAAATATTTAAAATTCGCTCCTCAATTGTTACAATATTAAGCCCTTCAAACAACATATCACAAAACTGGATAAGGCGGTCATAATCGTCATAGGTGAGGTCTGCCAGTTTTTCAGAAGCCCAATCCAGCCATTCCAACGGATAGGCATAGTCAGCATAATCAAAATTAGTTTTCGGAAAACTATGCGTAAGGCAAATGCGCGCGGCTTCAGGATATCCCATTGCCATCAGACTCTCATATCCGTCCCGAACATGAAAGTCTTCCCGCGCTTTTTCATTTTTGCGCTTTCCATAGTCATGCAACAACCCTAACACATAAGCCTTCTCGGTATCCATATCAGGAAGCCGTGCCGCAATAAGCGCCGCCGAACGAGCTATTCCCTGAGTATGAAAAATATATTCCTTAACAATCTGAGGACTCATGGTATGATGCTCTATGGCATAATCAATTCCCTGCTGCCAGATTTTTTTTGCCTGTTCGCGGTCGGGCCAACCTTTTTTCATAGCTCTACCTCTAAAGATTATTTCTTCAAATATCCCAATACGGCTGTTATTGCCGCCGGGGTAACACCCGGTATACGAGAAGCTTCTCCGATAGTAGAGGGACGTACTTTTGATAATTTTGCCACCATCTCCCGAGAGAGACCTCCTATTTTTTCATAATCGATATCTTCCCTGATTTTGAGGTTTTCATCTTTTTTGAACACCTCAATATCCGCAAGCTGACGTTTTATATAACCGGCATAGCGCGCCTCTATTTCAATTTGTTCATAAACATCGTCAGGCACAACGGCCAGCTCCGGCCAAAGCTTGTTGATTGTTTCACGTGAAACGTCTATATACGACATTGCATTAAATGCCGTTTTCCTTGTGCCGTCTTTTTTGATGTTTACCCCAAGCTTTTCCAGTTCTGCCGAAGTTGTATATAATTGCTCCGCGAGGTTACGAAAACCCTCTACCGCCGTCTTTTTAGCTTTAAATACACTGTAACGTTCGGCTCCAACGCAACCGGCATCATATCCTTTTTGAGTCAGGCGCATATCGGCATTGTCCGCACGAAGAAACAAACGGTATTCGGACCGGGAAGTGAACATACGATAAGGTTCGTCGACACCTTTGGTTATCAAATCGTCAACCATAACACCAATGTATCCTTCCGAACGGTCAATAACAAAATCCCTGTTTATGTTCAAAGCCCGCAATGCGGCATTGACTCCGGCAATCAGTCCCTGAGCCGCAGCTTCTTCATATCCGGTTGTTCCGTTTATCTGTCCGGCAAGAAACAAACCTTCAACCTTTTTGCATTCCAAACGGCTGTTAAGTTCCTGCGGATCAACATAATCATATTCTATAGCATAAGCTGGACGTAAAATTTCGACTTTCTCCAGCCCTTCCATAGTGTGGATGAAAGCATCCTGTACGTCTGCCGGCAAAGAAGTGGAAATACCGTTCGGATAGACGACGTCGGTATTCAATCCCTCCGGCTCGAGGAAAATCTGATGAGAAGTACGATCGGCAAATTTGACCAACTTATCTTCTATGCTGGGACAATAGCGCGGGCCGATTCCGGTTATCAAGCCGGAGAAAAGAGCGCATTTTGAGAAATTATCGCGAATGATTTTATGTGTGTGTTCATTGGTATGGGTTATATAGCACTTAATCTGCGGATTGGTTATTTCCTTCGTCAGATAAGAAAAAGGCTCCGGATGGGCATCGCCTTCTTGGGCAGCAAGAATATCCCAATTAATTGTTTTGCCATTCAAACGGGCAGGGGTTCCGGTCTTCAGGCGTCCCGTTTTTAAGCCTGCCGACTTTAAATACGGTGTTATTCCCGCACAGGATATATCTCCGTATCGCCCGCCGACAGTTGTTTGATGTCCGACAAACATTACCCCGTTTAAAAAAGTTCCTGATGTCAAAACAACCGTTTTTGCGTTAAGACGGGTTCCGTCAGCGAGGATAACGCCGCAAATCTTATTATTCTGAAAAAGAAAACCCTCGGCAGCCGCTTCAATCAACTCCAATCGGGGTTGAGAGCGCAAGGCTTCAAGCATATATTTTTTATATAAATCTCGGTCGGCCTGTGCCCGGGGACCGCGAACGGCAGGACCTTTGGAAGCATTGAGCATACGAAACTGAATGCCGGCCTTATCGATAACGCGTGCCATTAAACCGTCAAGCGCATCTATTTCACGGACCAAATGTCCTTTACCCAAACCCCCGATGGCGGGATTGCAGGACATTTCGCCGACAGTATCAATCCGATGGGTTACCAAAGCCGTACGGGCTCCGGTTCTGGCCGCGGCAGCACAAGCTTCGCAGCCGGCATGTCCGCCGCCGACGACAATAACATCATAAACCAGTTCAGTCATTTGTTTTTAAGGCCTTTTATTTAAAATATTGTTGTGTTGCTTTTACACTAAACGATGCAAATCTTCAAGCCTTTAATATAAAAAAATGAAGCTGCCAAACGTTATGTTTAGCAGCTTCAGACTTACAATAATCAAATCAATACGGTTTTACGTCAATACGCATAACCAACGACTCAAAATTTTTGGCTTCTTTGGCGATTGAAGGCTCTATCAGATACAGGTTCATTATGCAATTGATTGCATTCTGATACTGAACGGTTGTTCTTTCCTTAGGATAAACCGCCAGAAGATAGGACACCAAATCAGAAAATTCCTGCTGCGTTCGGGCAATAGCAAGAACATCTTCTCCGGTGGGAAAACGTTTACCGAAATGTTCCAGAGACTCGATAATGTGAGGAAGCGTTCTCAGATCAAGCAGACCGTTTCTTACACTACTGGCATACACACTGAGGATAACGGCATCTTTGCGGTTATCGCCAACAATTCTTAAAACACGTTCTTTCATGATGAAATACATTTAATAGGTTAATAATATGAAAAAGATAGCCAGACCATATAGGGAAAAACCTTTGCCGTCAAGGCAAGCTGATTCCCTATACATTCAAATAATGTTAATGAATGTTACCCGTAACTTTAAATACAGTGTTTAAATATAATAAAAATGCCGATGAACTTAGATTCAACGCGTTTTTAACAAATGTTTTTTTTAATGCGGCGGTTTAACCCTGAAAGAAAAGACGTCTTATTTGCCAATACAGAAACTGCCAAATATTTTATCGAGAATTTCATCGACTTCAATGCGTCCGGTAATTTTGCCGAGCTCGCGAGCCGCCAGTCTGATATCTTCGGCAGACAATTCTATTTCCTTATTCAAATCAAAAGCCGCAAGGTTATCCAGCGTATTTTGCAAAGCTTCGCGATAACGGCGTCTGGTAATGAGCAATCCGGAGTTGGAAGTAAAGCGGCCGGCTATTTCTTCGGTAATTTTATCAAGCAACGCACTGACGCCTTCATGTTGTTTGGCCGAGATGACCAGGCATTCTTCGGCATTTAACTCTGAACGTTGTTCAAAAGTTAATTTGTCACTTTTGTTAGCAACAAACAAGGTCTTGTTTTTAAAAGATTTTTTAATATTATCAAAGATATGAACAGAGTCTTTGGACGCATCAAACAAACAAACGACCAAGTCGGCATCTTGAATTTTGGAATAAGCGATTTCGATGCCTTTTTTTTCTATTTCCTCTTCAGCTTCACGCAATCCGGCAGTATCGGTAAAAATGACGGGATACCCTTTTAAATCCAAATGAATATCTATAGCATCCCGGGTTGTGCCGGCAATGTCAGACACTATTACTGCCTCCCGTCGGGCAACGGCATTCAGCAGACTGGATTTGCCGGCATTGGGCGGACCGACAATAACAACGCGGAACCCCTCGCGCAGGCGTTCGCCGATATTGTCTCCCTGCAAATGTTCGCTTATCGCCGAGGAAAGTTTAAATACATCGTTCATCATTGTATCGACGACATCTGAGGGAATTTCCTCTTCGGGAAAATCTATATAAGCTTCGAGATGAGCCAAAATCGTCAGCAGTTTTTCGCGCCAGTCTTCATACAAATTCTTTAGACCGCCTTCCATCTGCCGCATGGCATACTTTTGCTGTTCGGAGGTTTCGGCATCTATTAAATCAGCTAAACCTTCCGCCTCGGTCAAATCCATTTTTCCGTTGTAGAAAGCTCTTTTGGAGTATTCACCAGGCTCAGCCAAACGAAAAGAAGAAAAGGCTGCCAATGCGTCCAAAACGGAATTTACAACGGCACGCGACCCATGAATCTGAAATTCGACAACATCTTCTCCGGTAAAGGAATGCGGCGCTTTAAAATACAGAACAAGCGCATGATCCAATGTTTCACGTGTAACAGGGTGACGCAAAGCGGAAAAATATGCGTAACGCGGTTTCAGATCTGCCGGCAAATTCGTCATTTTTCGTACGGCCGACACGGCATCATCTCCGGAAATGCGGACAACGGCAACTCCGGATTTGCCGCATACCGTTGACAAGGCATAAATAGTTTTGTTATCCATAAAAGGCTCCTTTTGTTAAAACAGTTATACTCAGAAAGCCAAAATCTTGCAAGATTAAAAAAAGCCGGTTTTTTTGACTCTGGAAAGCAAATTTACCGGTTCTTAACAAATCTATCATAGACTCGTTAAAAATCCTCTGTAGAGGCTTTCTGCGGACTCAAAAATTTTAAATCGAAAGTTGTAAAAATGACCCAGCACAAATTTAAATTAATAATATGGGATTTTGACGGCGTCATTGCCGACACCGAACATCTGTGGGTGAAGAACCGTCAAAAAATGTTGAACGAGAAATTTAATCTCGACTGGGACTTTGCAACAGCGAACAAATATCTCGGAGGAATGAGCGACAAAACCAAACGGCTTAACCTGGACAAGTTAGGCATCAAAACCGACGACAAATTCTGGGAAGACGCCTTGGCGGCCGATTATGAAACAATGCACAAAGGTTTTTGCCTTACCAAGGGAATCGAAAAAATATTTAATGACAAGAACTTTAAACAATGTATCGCTACCGGAGGAATCAGAAGCAAAACCGCAGAAAAAATAAAAACGGTCAAAATAGGCTCGTTATTCCCCGATGAAAAAATATTTACCGCCGATATGGTTGAACACGGCAAACCGGAACCTGATTTGTTTTGGCTGGCGGCCAAGACAATGGGAGAACAACCGGAAAACTGCGTCGTTATAGAAGATTCCCTGCCGGGAATGACTGCCGCCCTGAGAGCAGGAATGACTGCCGTTGCATATATTGGCTGTGAAATGAACAATAATCCGGAATATGTCGAAAAAATAAAAAAACTCGGTGTCAAATATATTTTTGACAATATGGACGAGCTGTACGCCTGGCTGAAAAGCTAAACCCGGTTTCTTCTTAAATTATTACCCCGGCAAGAATTGACGTCCACTTTTTGACGCCGGCGTCAAGATTATCAAATTCATCATCCCGGATTTCTATAAGGCAGTTGTCCAATCCTTTTTCTTCTCCGTGAACAAAAGAAGACCCGGTTTTGTAAAGACGCAAATCATAAGGGACATTGGTTTCAATATTCAGTCCCGCAATATCTTTTATTTTTGCATAAACGTTCGCTGCATAAGGATTTTCCTTATTAAACAAGATTCCGGCATTCCACGGGCGATAACTTCCGCCCCGGAGCTGAGGGGTGAATGCATGAACGGAAAAGATACGGGGTTTAATTCCCTGTTTGATTAAAGTCTCTATTTTGTCGTTAATAGCCCGGTGATAGGGGTAGTAATAGCTTTTCAGACGCTTTTCCTTTTCCTCATCCGAGAGGTTTTTATTGGCAGGAATATCTATGCCGTCGCTGCTTTGCACGATGAGCTCTTTTTCGTTTTCCTGCCGATTCAAATCAATCAAAAGTCTGGAATACCCACCTATAAATGCGGTAACTCCCAGCTGCTCAGCCAGTGACAAAGTCAGTTCCCGACACCCTTTGTCCCGGGCTATGTGAGTATTGAGACAATCAGCGTCCAATCCAAGATTTTGATATGAATCGGGAATTAGCGCGGAAGCATGTTCACATGTTAAAATCAGAGGTTTTTGGGAATCTGCGTTAACAACATTATAAGCCTTATCTGACATGACGCGCCTTTACTTTACTGATAAACAACGGATTTGAGTATGCCAGTTTTTTAGTTTCGTTCAAGGCCTGAACTACCAAATGTGCATATTTTTGTTCACCGTCAATCGTCGATTTTGAAACGGTTTCCTGAGGACGATAGCTGTCGTACTGATGTTCGTAGTAATAAGACAGCGGTTTTATGACGGTTTTTTTATCCGTTTCGCGATTTTTCTTCCAGCTGTATTCTTTGGCCAAAGCTCGGTTAACAAAGGTGCCTTCATTATTGGCGGCACTGTTGACCATATCACGATTAAACTGCAAAAAAGCAGATACAAATTCCTTATTGAAATGCGCATTCATAAAACGAAATTCGACAGTATGTTCGGGAACAATATTCAAGGTTTTATACTTATGGCCGAAACTTACCATTTCCACCAGTTGATCCTTGTTGTCACACATATCCGTCATCAGGCACAGCAGAGGGTAGTCCCGGCTGTCATTAGTGCTTAAATTGCGACTGATATAGGTAGCATAAAGCAATTTGCCGTCATGCCTTTCCGGTGCCGCAAAATTGCGCACTATGGCCTTTTCGAACTGCATCATTCTTTTAACCAACCGCTTATACCCGTCAAAGTCAAGTTCTTGGTTAGAGACGTGCTGATGCAGCGAACAATGAACATTGGCATAGCCGTTCTCAAAAGAATCAAACAGTCTCAAGCAGGCCTCTTCATCTTTGGGGGTACGCATAATCTTGGATGCATATTCAACGGCAGCAAGACCGTTGTAGCGAGCCAGGCTTTCGTCCCTCATAATAACTCCGGCAGAATCCGCGTCATCGTAAACGCTGGAGTCTTTATTGCTGGTATAAATGCCTTTCCAACCGTTTTTGTTTTTCAAAAATGATATCAGTTTGGCATAATCGCCCATTTCTTCAGGAACATAAAATTCCAGTTCGAATCCGTTGGGCGTATATTGTCCGAAAGAGGCCGGCGTTTTGGTTTCAATCTGAAAAGTATCGGAAAATCTTCCCTGAGGGCGAACCGGAAGATTTTTATATTCAGCCAAAGCCTGATTAAACTGTTCGGAAAGTTTTTCGCGCCGGGAAACCAGTCTGTTTACGAAATTGCGGCGGCTCTCGTACGTGTATTGCGGCGTATATCGGTAATCGCGAACATAGTTGTTACGCAGATAGGCATCAACCAAAAAACCGGCTTTCTGTTTAACGTCGGCAGCATTTTGGAGCGATGCAAAATTTTTATCTAGGTAATCTATAATTTTGACGGCGGTTTGCAGTCCATAGGTTGTGGAATAAGGCATATTGGTTTTAATCGGCCAGTTTCCGAACGCTTCGTCATGGTCTTTGCGGGTGGCAAAACTATATATAAATTGTCTGAATTCGAACCCGAACGTTTCAATCTGATCTATCGTCTGAGCCAACCGTCCGTCTTTTGTAACGGAAAATTCCCTGCATTTCAGCGAACTGTTGGCCGGATTGTCTACATTGTAGTCTGCAACATTTTGTTTGAATGCAGCGGAGAATTTGGAAAAAGAGCGATGCGGGTTTTCAAAATTTGACGTAAAATATTCCGTCAATTCGGCAAACGGCGCTATCATGGCCTCAATATGCCAATCATAGTAGAACTGCTTAAACTTTTTGCCGCCTATCCGGGTAAAATAATCGTTAAAATCTGATTTTACATCTTCAACCGTATCAAATAATTCTTTATTTTCTAACATTTTATCCTCTGAACTTTACTTACTTATCAATAAATTAAACAAACCGGTAACTTAAAAATTATTTCCCCCTAATCGCTCAAGTTACCAAAGCAAATAGGGGCTGATAAGGATAAGCAAAGAACAAAGAAAACGATTGTTTTCAAAGATAAAATCAAATTCAGATAAATTTTGGTATGTTGTTGTTGTCATTGTTAATTCCCGTTGTTGTTTTGTTGATTTTCAGTTTGTCAAAATTACCCTCCAAGCACCCAAACTTACTTAATGGAGATGCCTAGAGGCTGATAATCAACAAGCCAGCGAGAATTAGAGAAGTTTTAATAAATGTAGCAGCAAGCGCCTCAAGAACAAAATTCTGGGCCGCAGAAAAATGGGAATATGTTAAACTTACTGCATACATTGTTTAAGTATATTTGTTATAAAATATGCTTAAGTATTTAATATTAAAATATATTTGTCAATGCATTTTTGTCCGGTATCGTAAAAAAAAACCTGATTGTAAAAATCAGGTTTTTTATTTTATCAGGAATTCATAGTATTGAAGAAATCTTCATTGTCCTTGCTCTGACGAAGCTTGTCCAGCAAAAATTCCATACCGTCCGTCATCCCCATTTGCATCAGAACCCGGCGCAGGACCCACATCTTGGAAAGGCGGTCTTTGTCAACCAACAGTTCTTCTTTGCGCGTTCCGGAACGAGTAATGTCAATGGTCGGGAACAAACGCTTGTCGGTAAGTTTGCGATCAAGGATAATTTCAGAATTGCCGGTACCTTTGAATTCTTCAAAAATAACTTCATCCATACGGGAGCCGGTATCAATCAACGCCGTGGCGATAATCGTCAAAGAACCGCCCTCTTCAACGTTTCGGGCTGCTCCGAGCAGACGTTTGGGGCGCTGCAGGGCATTAGCGTCGACGCCGCCGGTCAAAACTTTGCCTGACGAAGGAATAACCGTATTGTAAGCACGGCCGAGACGCGTAATGGAATCGAGCAGAATAACAACATCTTTTTTGGTTTCCACTAAACGTTTGGCTTTTTCAATAACCATTTCGGCCACTTGAACATGGCGGGTGGCGGGTTCGTCAAAAGTGGAGGAAATAACCTCACCCTTAACGGAGCGGGTCATATCGGTAACCTCTTCAGGACGCTCGTCAATCAGCAATACCATCAGATAACATTCAGGATGATTGCTGGCAATGGCATGTGCGATATTTTGAAGCATAACGGTCTTACCGGTGCGGGGAGGCGCCACAATCAAGCCGCGTTGTCCTTTTCCCTGCGGAGAAATCAAGTCTATAACACGGGTCGTATAATCTTTTTCGCCGCAAATAATGTCAAAATTAAGTTTTTTGGTCGGATAAAGAGGGGTCAGATTATCAAAATTGACACGCAGCTTGGATTTTTCAGGATCTTCAAAGTTGATTTTATTCACTTTAACCAAAGCAAAATACCGTTCGTTGTCTTTTGGAGCCCGGATTTCTCCTTCCACCGTATCACCGGTGCGCAAACCAAACTTTTTAACTTGTGCCGGAGAAACGTAAATGTCATCAGGGCCGGCAAGGTAATTTGACTGGGCAGAGCGTAAAAAACCAAAACCATCCTGGAGAACTTCTATCGTACCTTCTCCATAGATGGTTTTGTCTTCACTAGCCACTTTTTTCAGAATGGCAAACATTAAATCCTGAACACGCATGGAAGATGCGTCTTCAATGCCAAGCTCTTCTGCCTGAGTTAGCAACTCAGTAGGAGATTTTTGTTTTAAATCTTTTAAATTCATGGAAACCTTGATTGTTAAATGTGGATTTTGTTTAAAAGGCGGGATTGATTTTTTTATATTATGTAATTAGGTGAGAGTCAAATGCAAAGTTGAAAAATGTTATGAACAGCCCCGCAGGGCCTATCAATAAATATTTAAAATGTTTTGGTTGATAGTGAATCCCTGTGACTCTTGTGGATAGTTTTTTATTCATCCGTTTATCCAGAAGTTAACAGATTGTTAATAAAGATTCTGATAAAAAAATTAATGATTCGTTAATCTTTGCGGAATCAATCAGATAATATTGTAAATGAAAATTTTAAGAGTTTGTTAATAAGTTTTTTTATGCACAACTGTCAGCAGGCATATTAACCTGTGCGTAAGTTGCTAGATTAAATTTTACAATATGGTGATAAAAAGTTATAAACTTTAGTTAAAGCTTAGTTATGCACAAAAGGTTAACGTCCTGTTTATAACTATGGCAAGATATTGAATAAAGGACATTTTAATGAAATTAGTCGCAATAACCGGTTCCATCGGCTGTGGCAAGACGACAATAGCCAAGATTGTCGGAAAACTGGGATATACCGTTTTTGACGTGGACGGCTGGGTTCGCCGTTTGTATTTTAAAAAAGACTTTATTAAGGTTATTCAGGAGCATTTTCCCGCGGTGGCGGAAAACGGTCAGGTTAACAAAAGGGCTTTGAGAAACATCGTGTTTTCCGACAACAGGCAGCTCAAGGTTTTGGAGGGACTTATTCATCCTTTTTTGCGCGAAACCTTAAAAGACGTTATTCGTAAAAACGCCTGCCGAAACGACATTTTCTTCATTGACGTCGCTTTGCTGTTTGAAATGGGATGGGACAAATACTGCGATTTTATACTGGTTGCGGATGTTGATTATGAAATACAAAAGCAACGGGTTATGAACAGGGACAAGGTTACGGCGGAAGATTTTGACAAGATTAACAATGTTCAGCTGAGTAACAGTTATAAAATAAATCTGGCCGACGTTGTCGTTAATACCGACAAGCCGAAAAACCTGCTCAAGGTTGAAATGATTAACATTATACAAGGATTGGAAAGCGCCGATGACTAGAGAAATCGTATTTGATACCGAAACGACGGGTTTTGAATATGCAAAAGGGGAAAGACTGGTTGAAATCGGTGCGGTTGAACTGATTAACCATATGCCTACCGGGGTTACTTATCATCAATATATCAATCCGGAAAAAGAAGTTCCCGAGGAGGCTTTTAAAGTTCACGGCCTGTCGTATGATTTCTTAAAAGATTATCCTACTTTTGACAAAGTTGCCGACGAATGGCTTGATTTTATCGGAGATGCGGTATTGGTTGCCCATAATGCATCTTTTGATATCAACTTTGTCAATTATGAGCTTAAACAACTGGGGAAGAGCGAGATTACCTGGGACAGAGTAGTTGATACGCTGGAAATTGCCAGACTGCTGTTTCCCGGTGCGCGATGCAATTTGGACGCACTTTGTAAACGTTTTGACATTGACAACTCCAATCGTACACTGCACGGAGCGTTACTTGATGCCCAGCTGCTTGCCGAAGTCTATCTGGAACTTTTGGGCGGCAGGGAACCCAGTTTGTTGCTTGATGCCAAAAAAAACAAGAAGACCGCAGGAGAGGCGGTTGAAATTTCTTTTAACGGCAAGGCTTTTCGCGAAGCACGCAGTTTTCCCCTGTCTGAAGAAGAACTTAAAAATCATCAGGAATTTTTGGAAAAGAAGATTAAAGGGGCGCTTTGGAACGTTTAATAGCGCACTTGCTGTCCGTTAACGTTTGTTTGTATTTCTGCCGGCGTGTAGGTTTCCGTTACATTATCAATAATAAGCTGGTCCTGCGTATAGGAGGGCTGCATTTGATTGCTTTCCGCATCATAAGGGCGGGTCTGTTGAGTTTGCGGCGGATACAGCGGAACCGGATCTGAGGTTGAAATCGCGTATCCCTGACGGATAATCAGGGTATTGGCCGAACCAGGGTTACCCACGCTGATGCCCTCCTGAGCATAAACCGGAAAAGCGGCAAAAACGGCCAAAGTCAGCGAAGTTATGAAACCTTTTAACATTTGTTCCTCACTTGTATTTTTGATTTATTGAAAAAATAAGCTCGGAAAAAGGATATTCAAGAGGGAAAACGTTTTCACAACAATCAGGGTATTTTCCGCAAAAGAATAGAGGTTGACGATTTTGCTTTTTTTGTTAGTATGGGCAAGGTTATGGTTTGATAGGAGTTAACCGTGGTTTATGGTAAAAAATTTTTAATTTGGGATTTGGACGACACTCTTTATCTGCGGACGCCGGAATGGGCTGATATGCTGGACACGGTTATGGCAGAAGCTTTGGTATGGGATTTGAAAGTTCCGATGAGTGTTGAGGAGGCCAAGCAAAAAGTTACGGAATCTTATACCGTTTATCGTAACGGCGGTGAAATTTTTTATCGTGATTACGGCGTTAATCCGGCAGATTTGTTTTATGCTTATCACAAGAGAAAGCCGGTTGAAAAAATTACGGCCTACGACAACCTGCTGGAAAAAATCGAAAAGGTTCCGGCAGAACAATACATTTTTACGGCAAGCGACCGTTATGCTTCCGAAAAGATATTAAAACATATCGGTTTGTATGACTTTTTCAAAGACAGATTTTATTCTGTTGAAGATTTCGGTGTTTACAAAAAAAATGAAAGTGCCGAGGTTTATGTGCAGTTTTGCAAGAAAATCGGCGCAGATCCCCGCGACTGCGTTTTTGTAGACGACAGTTATTCTAATTTGGAGTTTGCCAAAGAAGTAGGAATGACGACTGTTCGCATTTATTATAAAAACAATTCGGCTAAGGATAAAACGTATATTGACTTTGCGTTCAAGGGTGCGGAAGCCTTTTTGGACGAGATTATTTCATCCGATGCCAGAAAAGTCGCAGCGCAGTAGTTTTTTTACTTTTTAAGTTTTTTAGTACAAAGCTTTTTTTCGTGCTCATAATTGCTATGGTTATCGAGCTTGCTTTGTTCTATCAGCAAGTCTTCTTTGAAAACTTTTATCAGAGGCGATATTTTTTTGTCATAGGTTTGGGTAAGCCGTGTCGTCGCCTTGTCTATTTCCGTCAGGCTGGAGACTTGAACGGGTTTGACGTTGGCGACGATTTTTTCGACCGCGTCTTGGAATAAAGGTATGAAGTAGTCTAATGCGGTTTTGTTTATTTGCTGATGCGTTTGTTCGTGCCTCAAGACAACGTTGTATTCACAAGAGTCTTTTTTTATTTCGTTGGAAATATATATTTTAGGGTCGGTATAGCCGATAAAAACGTTTATTTTGGTGGGAACGACGCAAATGTCATAGTCTCCATAAATTTTGCCTATGGTATTGACGGATATTTCCCAACTGACGTTTATGGTTGCCAGGCCTGAAGCAAACAGCCCTTTTTCGACAATGCCGTGTCGGGCGGCTATTTCTGTTATTTGTTTGTTGTTTTTTGAAAAGTCATAAGCGAGTTTTCCGTATGAAGTGGTAAACTCTATAGCAGGAACGGATTTTATTGCCACACAGTCAATTGTCTGAGCCGAGGCTGTTGAAAATGTCGGGAGACTTAAAACCGTTAATATAAAAAAAAGCTTTTTCATGTAATTTATTATAACGGTTGATTTATTAAATTATGGTTGACGAGGTGCTTTATGAAAAAAATGTATTTTCTTTTTTTCGCGGCGGCAGTGCTTTTGACGGCGGCGGATGCGCTGGCTCAGGCTTCATATGTGAGAAAGCGGCTGGAACCCAAGTTTTTTATGCCTGAAGACGCCAAAGTCCAACCGGAAAAACTGCCGATGCCTCGTTATACCAAGGGTGCGGAAACAACCATCAAAGAAGCAAATTACAGGGACTCCGAAACGGAGGAAGAGCAGGCAGAGATTTATGATTCAGCGGTAGAGGACGAAGCGGAAACCGATGACAGCATGCCTTTGTATCAGCAAAAATATGACGATTATTCGAGAGACCTGGAACATCTTAACAATACCGGACAAATTCCCGAAAACCAGACGCTGAATGAAGATTTGGGGGCTATGGACAGCGAGCGGCGGATTACGGTTGCAAAAAAGCCTTATCAATCTCGCGAAGTCAAAGCTAAATTTGATAAGGCTTTGGAAGAAAGTTTGAACAGCAATTAAGCTTCAATTGCATAGAGTTCATTGACAATCCATTTTCCGTCTTTTAAATTCATGACGTAAATGATGTTTCCGTTACAGAGGCCAAACCAGTTGCCGTTACAGGTGCTTTGGGTATAGACTTCCACCAGATTGTCTTCCAGAGGTTTTATTTTGGTGATTTTATATGACTGGGAGGTCGGCCGTTGGAGGCTTTCATCCTGCATAAAGACAAAATCCGGCATTTCATCTTTATGTTCGGCACATTCTGAAAATTCCGGATTGATGGTGCATTTTACGGACATATTGATGGCGCAGATTATCTGGCTGTCACCGGAACATCCCGGGGTTAAGGTATTGAGGTCGAAAGAATAGATTTCTTCGTCAAGAGGCACCTGAGGGGCGGCCGGAGAAATGTTTTCGGCAGTTTTGTCTTGCTCTGTTTCTTGAGGAGAGCAGGCGGCAATTAGGCAGACGGCGGCTAAAACGGACAACAGTTTAGGCATATTATTTTCCTTATTTAATTAACTGAAACTAATTTAGATATAGTTCGTAAAATAAAATTTGACCAGCTTTTTAATGAGGAAAAGACAATAAAAATTTAAATACAGTGTTTAAATACAGCGTTTTTTTATAAGAAAAAGGAGAGAACACTGTTCTCTCCTTTGATTTTTGATAACAGAATTAGAAGCTGTATCTGACACCGGCAGTGTATTCCATAATGTGATCTACGGAATTAACTTTGTCGGTGAAAGTGTAGCGAGCCAAAGCTCTTACAGACAGGTTTTCGTCAATGGTATACTGTGCACCGGCACCCAAACGGTAGCCTAAGCCGTTTTCGGTGTATCTTTTTTCACCCGGTTCTTTGATTTTCAAATCAATGTTGGAAATACCGGCAGTACCCAAAAGGGCAAATTTCTGTTCACAACCGAGAGGCAGGTAACCATACAAATCCAAACCGTAAGCTCTCAGGGAAACTTCGGTGTCTTCGATTTTATCAGAGTCAGAAAACTGATAGAAGAGTTCCGTGCCGAAATATTTGTTGTAGCTTGTGCCTACGTTTACGGTAGCGGCATTGGTATTCAGGCCGATAAAGTCCGAATACGTGTAATCTAAACCGACATAAGGTTTGAATTCATAAGCATTTGCGCTTGCAGAAAAAGCAATTGCAGATGCGGCGACCATCAAGGCACCAATAGTTCTTTTCATGTATAAATTCCTTTTTATAAGTTCAACTCTAAGACTAGTCCTAATATATCTTAAGGCTATTACGGGTTATACTATAGACTATATTTTGAAAAAAGGAAGTAAATTAATATTACAAAAAGATTGTTTACTGTAATTTTTGGTGATATTCTGAATAAAAATACGGAGTAGACGTAATGTTCAGAATAAACCAAAAAGGCGGCACCATGGTGGAGGCAATTGCGGTTATTTCAATCATGACCGTGCTCGGCATCTCGGCGATCAAGCTTATCGGCGGTTTGTTTGACGGTTTTAAACAAAACATTGTCACCAGTGAAATCCGCGAGCTGCAGAAAAACGTTTCCGCCCGTTATTCGGTGGACGGCCATTACGGCAATTTGGGCACTGTGGCCACGCTGGTCAAAGAAAAAGTCGTGCCTAACCAAATGTTGGCAAACGGCAAAATATATCATCGTCTGGGCGGAGAAGTTTTGATTGAAAAATCAGCGCTCAGCACGCTGTATTATCAGATTACCTTTAAGGATTTGTCACCCAAGGCCTGTATGAACCTGAGCCAGATAAACTGGATGACGCATCAGGGGTCTGACCTTATTCAGCTGCAAATAAATTCGACGATTTTTGTTCTTCCCATCGACGGGGTTAAACGCGGAGATTCCAAAGCTTTGCCGCTTGACGTGGCCCGGGCGGCCCAAAGCTGCAAGGTTAAAGGCAGCAATACGATTATTTGGACATTTCAATAACCTGAGGAGCCGATTTGATTAAAGTTAACGACATTAATAAAAGCAATGAGCTTAATTCAGCCAAAACGGCAAAACGTCCCGGAGAGGGTCCAAGCTTTTCCTCTTTTCTCAGCGAAACGATGAAAAACAACAATGCTCCGGTGAGCGGTGCCGGCAATATTTCGATAGCCGACGCTATTTTTGCCACGCAGATGGTAAACGGCGAAGAAGAAAGGGAAATCCGCAAAAAACTGCTTAAACGGGGCAATCAGCTGTTGGACAAGCTTGAAGAAATCCGCGATGCATTGTTGACAGGGTACATTGCCACCGACAAGCTGATAGACATTTCGCGGATGGTCAAGGAAAAACAGGCAGAAACTTCCGATCCGAAACTGCAGGAAATTATGGCAGAAATAGAACTCCGGGTGGAAGTTGAGCTGGCTAAACTGACAAAATGAGGGAATCGAAGCAATATCGCGGTGATAAATGTCTTTTTTTGCTTGAAGTTATTTGTTGAATTATATATTTTGCTTGCTATATGGAAGCATACTTTTGTTGTTAAGGAGTTAGACCAATGGAAAGTGCAGTTATTCTTCCCCCCGACTACAGACCTTCAGCTGATGAAGAATATATGAACGAAATGCAGTTAGAGTATTTTCGCCAAAAACTTCTTAACTGGAAAAAATCTTTGATAGGACAATCCAAAGACACTTTGGATGACCTGCGGCAAGGCGGTTTAAATCAGCCGGATCAGATTGACAGGGCTTCTTTGGAGTCAGACAAGGCGTTAGAACTGCGGACACGCGATCGTGCCCGGAAGCTGATTTCCAAGATTGACGAAGCTCTCAAGAGAATTGAAGACGGCGTTTACGGTTATTGCGAAGACACCGGAGAACCTATCGGCATTGAACGTTTGGAAGTCCGCCCGGTTGCAACCTTGTCAATTGAGGCTCAGGAACGCCACGAAAGAATGGAAAAAACGTATGACGACGAAGCATAAGCGGCAGGTTGTCACAAAAAACTAATCAGAATTAAAGGCAAATTGTGTTAAAATAATTTGCCTTTATCTATATTTTCAGGTCAAAAAGGATTATTTCAGGATGTGTACTAAGGACTTTATTCTTGCTTCCGGGTCTCCGCAAAGGAAAAGGCTTCTGGAGCAGATAGGCTATATTCCCAAACTTATTGAGCCGGCCGATATCGATGAGACGCCGTTCAAGTCGGAAAAGGCTTCGGCATATGTTAAGCGGATGGCGCTTGAAAAAGGATTGCACGTGGCGGAAAAGCATCCCGGGGAAATAGTGCTTTCCTGTGATACCGTCGTTGTTGTCGGCAACCGGATAATTCAAAAGGCGCATGACGACAAAGAACAGGAACGGGTTATGCGTATGTTATCGGGCAAAACCCACAGAGTTTTGAGCGCCGTCTGCGTGGTTAACAAAGATGGCAGGGCTTCGGTAAAGCTCAATACGACTAAAATGGTTGTAAAGAGAATGACCGAAGACGAAATAAAATCTTATGTCGCCGGTCATGACTGGGTCGGTTGTTCGGGGTACAGAAGCGAAGGGTTGATGGAGGCTTTTGTAAAAAAGATTATGGGGTCGACTTCCGGCGTTATCGGGCTGCCTTTGTATGAAACAAAAAATCTGTTGAATTCGGCGGGAATTAAATAGGAGTATACAGAATGTCAATTGATACGCTTGTTTATGAAAAGAAAAACAATCAGGCTCGAATTGCCGCTTTGGCTTCCGGTGAAATGAGGGAGCTTGAAATCGTTGATTTTACAACTGCCGGGGAAGGCAATATTTACTTAGGCAGAATTACCCGAAAAATTGATTTGGCAAACGGGAAAACAGGATATTTTCTGGATATAGGAGACAGCAGAGAAGCTTTTATTAATGCCGAAGAAAACGGAATGGACGAGTTGGTTGCCACCGAAGGGCAAAGTCTGGTCGTTCAGGTGACTCAGGAACAACGTGCGGAAAAAGGCGCCCGTTTGGTTCGTTCTTTGCAGTTTGTCGGAGAATATACGGTATATTGCCCGTATCGGATGACGATTGAAGTTTCAAATAAGATTGAAGACAAATTAAAAGCCGAAGAATACAGGCAAACGGTTTTGGATAACACGACCGGGCAGGAAGGGTGGATTATCAGGACTTCGGCGGTTGATGCCGAAGTCGAGAAAATTCGCGAAGAAATGGAATTTCTGCGCAATGAATACGAAGAACTGCTGCGAAAAGCGCGACAGAGCAAAGCACCTTGTCTGTTAAGGCAAAAAAACAATCCGTTGTTTGATTACATTAACAGAAACAAGGCTGCATTGCGAAAAGTAGTCGTTAACAACCACAACAACGAAGAAGAAATCAAAGAAAAAACCGGAGAGGAAGTGCTTGTAGAATTCAGCAGTTCTCCGTTTGAGGACTACGGGCTGGAAGATGCCGTTTTGGAAGCGCTGCAAAAAGAGGTTAAGCTCAAAAGCGGCGGCAGAATTACAATTGAAGAAACCAAAGCCTGTGTTGCAATTGACGTTGACAGCGGCGGAGACAAAGCGAACGGGAGTTTGGGGCGGCTGAATATGGAAGCGGCATTTGAGATTGCCAAGCAGATAAAGCTGAGGAATCTTTCCGGCAAGATAGTTATCGACTTTGCCGGCGTTTCCGAATACCGTTATTTGAAAAACGTTATTGAAGTTTTGGAGCAGGAGCTGCAAAAAGATTATGTTAAAAGCACGATTTTCGGTCTCAGTCGCGGCGGAAACGTGGAAATCGTCAGAATGCGCCGCCGTCCCACCCTTCGTGACGTTTTAACCGAAGAATGCGCAAGTTGTCAGGGGACCGGCAGAGTAGAAAAATAAGATACGGGTGATGTAATGAAATGTCCTATTTGTAAAAAAGAAGTGACCGATATGAAATACAGGCCGTTTTGTTCGAAAAGATGCGCCGACATTGATTTGGGAAACTGGTTTAACGAAAAATATACTTTTGCCGCCACGGAAATTGACGAGCAGGACATTGCCCAGCTGGAAAAGGCGATATCTGAGGAAGACTGCAATAACGAAAATTAACTGTCGGTTTCGGTTAGTTTTAAAAGACCGAGGAACAAATCTGCAAAAGATTTCAGTTCAATGCGCGTACGCAGGTTTATCCGGTTGATGAGCGCGTAAGAAGCATTCAGGCGGTCATAGATGATAAAACTTTCGGAAACGCGTCCTATGAGCATTTTTTCGCGGAAATATTCATATTTTGAATAAGGTTTGTTTATTTGGATGATGTCGGGGAAGACATAGCGTTTTTCGATACGCTGGTGAACAACGGTTCCCATAAATTCTATTCCGTTAAAAATATATCCGTTGCTGAGACGTAAAAATTTTCGGTAATCCTCAGGCAGCGCCGCAAATTTACGGCTGGAAAGAAAAGAATCCACGGTTTTGAACTGTTCGGGTTCCGCGGGGGGAAAAGTTACGCAGCCGGGCAGTTTGCGCGCTTTTTCAAAAAGGTCGTCAATCATGGTAAATTTTCCCTTCAAACCAAGGAATGTAGATTTTTTTGTATGTGCGCAGAAAACCGTTCTCGATTTGCAAATCAATCAGTTTGTGAATAATTCCGTGACAGGGATGGGTTTTTATCAGGCATAAGTTGTCAAAATCAAGTCCGCCTCCGAAATCAAAGGGTATTTTGATATGCGTATTATAATTTTCAGGAGCAATGCTTTGCCGCAGCAGTTTTATGTCTGCTTTGGTCAATCCTGCTTTTGTGCATTCGGAAGCATAGGAATATCCCAAAAGTTTCAGGAATATTTTGCGAATTTTTTGATATTCGGTGAAACAGGAGCTCATTTCCTGCCAGGTTTGCGGGTCATACACGCATTCTTTGAGCGTCAGGTTGTTCAGCGCATATTCTTCAAGCCGCTGGTTTAACAATTGCTGCATCCTTTCGGGAGCCGGCGTTGTTTCCGGAGAGGAATTTTTTTGTGCCGAAACGTTTTTTTTCAGCGGTTCGGGCGCATAGGCATTTTGCAAAAGAAGGTCGTTGTAGGCCACAAGAAGCGATTTAGATTCCTCAGAATCTTTCTTGCGTAAAAGCCGGTTAGACCATTCCCACATTTTTACCTCATTTTATTTGACAGCGTCATCGTCTTCTTCAAATTCGGAATCGTCATATTCTTCATTGGGATCATAATCAATTCCGAGTTTGGCCAACATATCATCGTTGATGTCTTCACGCTGGGCGATAATCCAGTCCGGAACGTTAGGCGCCGTAGGCAAGGCAGCCAAAGCTTTCATCTTTTTATCCATAAACCAGCATGGAGATTCTGCCATAATCGGACGGTCGATATAGTTTTGAATCAGCACAACCTGATGGAATCTCGGCAAGCTCAGCAATTCCGTCGTTGAGATAACCGGTACGCCCTGGAGAGAGTAGTTGACGTTTTTGGCAAAAGGATTGCTGCCTTTGCCTAATCCGCCTTCGGTTTTGGAGAAGGAGGAAGTCTGAACGGTCATGGTACCTATCATTTTTGAAAAACGCTGGGCAGTCACTTCGTTGTTTTGAGAGAGAATGACTTTGCAGGCGGTGGTAGAGATAACCGTTTCCAAATCGTCTTTGCCGTATTTACCCGAAATTTGGCCTAAGTCTTGGCCTATGAGCAAATAAGACACTTTCATACCACGTCCGACCGCCGGGCCGTCGATAACCGCTTTCAGCTTGGGCATGGTAGGAAACTCGTCCATAACGAACAATGCGGGGAAAGGTCCCATAACGCCGTCGGTCGGGTGCTTGAACTTAGGCGGATTGGCAATCAGGTAAGAGGACATCAGGTCAATGAATGTTCCCGAGATTACAGACAGAGCTCGGGCGTCAACCTGGTTAACCGAAAGATAAACGGAGATAGGTTTAAATTCGCCGGTAATCGGGTCTTTCAGTCCGCGAAGGTCTTTAAAGTTGATGTCGCTGAAACTGGTTCGGGCAACCACGGCGGAGTTTTTAAAGATACCGATGCCTGAAAACGCGGTTGAAAGCACTGAACCACGTTCTTTGTCAGGCATCGAGCTCAATTGGCTCAATTCGACGATACAACGGGCAGAGTAGCCGAATTTGCGGGCTTCGTTGACGGCTTCTTCAAGCAAATCCCGCATAGGGTCAGCCATTGCCGCCATCTGGTCGCCTTCGTCAAGACGGCGTTTGATGTCTTGAGTCTGTTTTATCTGGGCTTCGGTAATCCATTCCAGAATCATAGCGATACAAGCTTCGCGCCCAATCCATTTTTCAGGCAAAAGCGCCCAGGTTCCGATGGGCAGATAGTTGTCGATGGTGATGTTGTTGGTGCGCAGGTTTTGGATTGCCCGAGAGGCTTGAGGGTCGTGCATTTCGAGATAATATCCCTCAAGGACGCGCTTATCTTCCTCGTCGAGTTTGCCTTCGTAAACACGGCCGATAAAGTAATCGTTGGCCCGAGCTTTTTCACATTTAGAGACGATAAAGTGGATAAAGCCGGTCAATGCCGCACGACCGGTTTTTGACCAGTGGGGGTCGGCACCGCCTTTGGGGTCTTCCACCAAAACGTTGCACATGGAATCGACATACATATCGCGTGCCGGTCCGGGAGCCGGGACGGCGGTGGGCGAAAGGGGATTCCAACTGGGATAATAGACGCCTTCGGCAGGATTGTCTTCCATACCCCAGTTAATAATGAATACCGGACCTACTTTGGCTCTGGCGCCGGAAGTATTATAACATAATTCGGGTTTGGGGTCGTTGACGACGATGCTCATTCCGGGGGAGTTGAAAATTGTCGGAATAACCACGGCGGCGGTTTTACCGGTACCCGGAGGCGCACAACACAGAACGGAAAGGGTTTCGTTTAATTTCAGCAGATAACCTTTAAATTTGCCGACGACGATGCAAAATCCGTCAAGAAGTCCCATTTTTTTCACATCGTTAAGTTCGGCCAGTCTGGCGGAACCGTGAATGTTGGACTGAAAACGGTAAGGGTTGGTTATGACGCCGATGATAAGGCCGGCAGGGAGGCTTAAAAACGGCAGAATGGGAATCCAAAGGCTGAAAGAAAAATCTCCGTGGTAATTGAACAGCTGTTTGAACCAGCTCCAATAACGGGAGTAGAGGTAACTGGGACGTTCAAAAACCAGAGCGAAGTATTTTGACACGTCGTTTAAAGTATCTTTGGAAATTCCGGAACCGAGCAGATAGCCGAGAGGCATGGCTGCCAGAGCCAGGATGATGGTGACTATGACGGAAAGGACAACGGTGATAACCATCCAACGGACGGCGTTGTCATATTCTTCCCATTCTTTTCCTCTTTTATTCAGTGCCATTTATTCCTCTATGATTTAAGCAATACTACGAACAAGTTTTTTTATCTTTTCAAATTTGTCATGACTGATTTTGCCATTGGCGTCGTCAAGCGCCTTGGCAAACAATTTTAACTCTTTTGGGGTGCCGCGGTCAATACGGGTGACGTTAATTTTCATTTCGTCCCATATTTCAAACATATCTTCGGCGTTGATTATGTTTCCGATTTGTTCAATGACATAAGCTTCTACTTTGAAATCCATGTCCGCTTCCGCCAGTTTGTCTTTCAAAATCAGGCGGGCGATGTCAATTTTGCGCACCGGAGAAATACGGTGGGAGCTTTCGGAAAACCATAACGGCTCTTCGTCATTAAAACGTTCTTCGTCAGCCAGCCAGTCTCCGGGTTCTTTGTCGTTCAGGCAAAGGCAGATTTGGTCGGCAGATACACCGATAAAGTCTATCAGCGTATTCTTTATGGTTGCGCTGGTGATAACTTCATATCCTTTTTGTTTAAGGACTTCCAGGGTGGAGTTGGATACGCCGCGGCCAGCCGGTTGTGCCGCCGGAGCTGATTGATTCTGAGAATCGCTGTTACGATTGTTGCGATTGTTTTTATTGCGGTTGTTTTTGCCGCGTTCTTTGGCCGGAGGTTCGGGGGCCGGTGTAACAGCCGGAGGAGGCGTTGCCGGTTCCGGTTCTTTTTCTTTGGGTTTTTCATCAAAAAGGTCAAAGTCGAATTCTGCCGGTTCGTCGTCGAACTGGAAGAGCGAATGGTCAAATTCCGCCGGTTTTGCCGGTGCGGCGGCAGGAGCGACGACCGGCGCAGTCGGTTTAATATGAGAAGGAGCCGCTGTCGTTGCAGAAATTGCGGAGGGTTGCTGCGGCATGGAAACAGGGCTGCTGTTGTCCATTGGCGGTCTTAAGCTGCGGGGACGAATTTCCTTATAAGACTTTTTCTTTTTTACAACTTTTACGCTGGCAACATTGGCAATGGTTTTAACCGGTTTTTCAAATATTTTATTGAAAAACTTGAGCGGAAAAAACATTACCCAGCCGAAAATACGGCCATAGCGAATCATACTGAGGGCAGCCCAGCCGGACAACCAAAGGGGAATAAAGGTCAAAATGATAAGCACAAAAGCCCATTCTTTGGGATCGTCAATAACCCAGCCGGACAACCAGAGGTTCCAAGCGTGTTCCCAATGGCGGGGACGGAGGATGTCAAAGCGCCAGTTGGTGAGCATAATCACGCGTATTCCTTCCAGAAAGAATATACTCCAGAAGATACCGACGATGATAATGCGCATCAATATCAATAAAGGTTTCAAACGACATCTACTCCATAGTTTTGTTACATTTTAGCACCAATAAGTTAACAACTCTTTAGTTATATTTGGTGCCGGTATTTTCGAGCTTTTTCCTAATCTCTTCCCGGATTGTGTTAACTTCTTTCGGCGCTTCGGGTTTGATGGATTCCAACCGGGCTTTTATCTCTTCAATGCTTTTTTGGCTGGATTTAAGGTTTTTCAGTATAATCCGGCTGGAATCATGGCCGTATTTATTGATGATATAGCGATTGTATGCGTTTACGGGAAACAACAAAATGTTCAGGTAGTTTACTCTGGTGAGCAGACGCCAACCCCAAATCCAAAACCAAGGAACGCACAGCAGCATAAACAAAAAAAGGTAATCTTTGGCCTTTTTGATAACGCCGCCGGCCTCCCAAAAGTACCCGATGGTTTTCCAGCTGTGGGCAGAAAACAGATTGAAGTTCCACAGATAAAACAATGCTAAATTAGCAAGTACCATAAAGAGGTAAGTCCATATGGTACCGATAATCAGGTTTCGAATTAACCGCAATGTTTTTTTTAACATTCTGCTTATCTTCCGTCATTGCCGCGAGTTTGCGTAGGAGTTTGATTTTGGCTGTCGTTGGTGTTCTCTTTTCTGGGACGCAGCTTAAGTTTTCGACGTCTTTCGCGGATTTTTTCACGGTCGGCGTTGTAGGCTTCAACGGTACGGCCGGTTCTTTCCAGATTTTCATTCAACCGATTCATGCGGGCTTCGGCAACTCTGGCTTCGTGCAGCAAAGTATGTTCTTCTTTGGAACGGTCTTGTTCTTTGCTTTTGTTCCAGAGGTTTTGCAATTTGTCCAAAGCTTCATTGGCTAAGGGCTCTTTGTCTTTTTCCTTGTACTGTCCTTTTTGAATCTGGTTTTTAATATGAAGGTGGGCTTGGGCAGAATCAGAGATTAACTCGTTGATGTCTTTGTAAGAGCTTTTGCCGTAATTGATTTTTTTCATTTCCATCAACATGATAATGCGGCCCTGATTGTAGAGCGCCTGATAGGAGGCATTACTGTCCTGATTGTCAAAGGCGGCAGGATTTTGTGCCATTTGGGTCATCATCCGGGCAGAGGCATAGTTAGAAGCAAAGGCCGACAGGGAGGCTTCGTTGGCGGCAAAATCCATAATAAGGTCCGTAACCTGTTGTTTTGCCATTTCTTTGTTTTCCGCAGAGGTCAAGCCTTCGGCGTTTTTTGCTATAGCCTGAAGGGCTTTGTTTGCTTCGGGGCTGAGGTCGTCGATGTATGCTCCTTTTAACTTTCCTTCAATGGCCAGTTCCACCAGCTTTTCCACTTTTTCTTTGTCATTGAGAATCTTGTTGTCGGCAAGGTAATCCTGATGGCGTTGAAGCGTTTCTTTCATAAATGCGGTGGTTTTGTCATCATTATCGTTTATTTCGAGCTCGTTTGCCTGTGGTTGGGTTTGAGCAGCCTGTTCCATCTGTTTAAAACGGGCGTCTTCTACTTCCTTACGCCAGTTTTTCCATTTTCCTGCTGCCCAATTGTACCCTTTTACGGGGCCTTTTCGCCAGAGAAAAGAACCAACGCGGTAAGTCGCCAGTCCGGTATATCCGCATACTTTGTCTCCGGTCCAGGCAGCAGATGCAAGGACAATTTCTTTCATCATAAATTCAATGATGTCGCCTTGCTGAATATCAAACTTTGATTTTTCGGGATCGCCTTTGTCTGGGTCGTTAAAATTGTTTTTAACGTTACCGGTATTGTGTTTTTTGGGAGTTTGAGGTTTATTTTCAGTTGGAAGTTGCATATGCAGGAGTTCGTCTTCCCGGCGCTGTTCTTCCGTCATCTCCTCAATGTTAACGGCTCTTTCGTCATTATTGCGGTTGACAACCAAGACGTCTTCAGGCTGTTGGGAAACAGTGGGCGCCTGGTTTTGCGATGATGTTTGGTTGTTTTCAAGAGGCTTGGTTTCACGGGTTGTCGTCGTGTGCTCGGAAGTGTTTCCGGCATAACTGCGGCGCTGTTGGGTTGCGTTATCGACAAGGCCTCTTAATTCATTGGCGACAGATGTATCAGACATAGCAGAACCTCTTTCAAATCCTTATTTTTTACTATAGTAACACTGTTTTTTGTTTTTGTCTATATTTTTTGTACTTTTTGTTTAGGCTTTTATGCCTTCAAATTCTTTAAGAATTTTCCGATTTCACGGTTTACTTTTATTCCGTCTTCCGGTTTGGGTTTAATCATTCCGAAAAAGCGCGGCGGAATCTTGTCAACTTCAATCGGGGCATAGGTTGCGGGATTATTCTCAAGAATTTTTTGCGCGCCGTCGGGATCTTTTTTGGCCGTTTTGAAAAAGTTGTTGACCAGGCGCTCGGCATCAATGGGGAATTTTTTTGCTTCAATAGCGTTGATGTATTTTTTCATCCTTTCAAGCCGGTGTTGGTGTTCTTCGTAAATCTGGCGTTCGATTTTGCGTTTTTCGGCTTTTGCTTTCCTCTGATTGTAGTTGATTTCGCAGCCTTCCATTTCAATAAGGATTTCAACATAGGAAATTAAGGCCATTTGCAGGGTTTCGTCAGTTGTTTTTTCTGCGAATTCGAGAATTTGCTCATCGGAGGGATGCGCAGGCAGACTGGAGAGGCGGGTGGCCTGGCAGTCGAGCATAATCTCCCATCCTTTCAGGATGTCATTGTTCATCAGCTTGCCGCGGGAAGGCCGGAACCGGGAGTAAAGCTCCGCCGGAGAAAAGGAAAATTCGGGTTCGTCTTTTCCGGATTGGAGAGCCATGGTTTTGATTGCGGAAGTGAAGTTTTTGTATGCGTCATAAAGCTGGCGTTCTTCCTGATACAGGTGGCTGACGGCTTCTTCCTCTTCTTCTATTTGTTCACGCAACGGTTTTTGGGCTTTGGTGTTTTCCAAGATGTCGAGCTGATTGTCGGCGGCTTCTTCCAACTGGTTGTTGATAAACTCGTCAAGCAAACGGTCAAATTCGTCTTGGTCGTCGGGCGAGGTCGGCATCGGCTGATTGGGTTCATTGTCGTTTTCCAAATCAATAGAACCGGCGCTGAAGTCAGTGTTCAAAATTTCTGTTTCTAGGTCAAATTCAATATTCGGATTTTGTTCAATCATAGGAAAGACCTTTAGTTAAGAGTGATGGTGGCAGCTGTTTTGCCCAGCTGGCGGTTATAAATGATGATGCGGTCGGAAATGCCGCCGTTTTTTATGAGGACGTACATTTCATCGCCGATAATTTTGTAGTCGGCAACAATACTGCCGGCAGGCTGGTCGAGAGACGCCGTGATTTCAGGAACGGCTGTGGGGCTGCGGCGGGTCTTTTTGTAGATGGCACCAAGCAGCACAAGCGTTCCGAAGACCAACAAAAAGGTCAGAATGCAGACGACGGCTTTGATTAATTTGAGCTTATCCATGTTTATCTCACTTGCAAGTTAGTAAATTAACCGTATTATGTTTTCCTAAAGATAATTTGTTAAAGAATGACAATGGCAGATACCGATATTTATAACACAGCAATAGTTAACAAAAAATATAACGGCTGGCGAATCGATAAATTTTTGACCGCCAGTTTTCCCGACATCTCGCGTTCTCAAATTCAGCGTTTGCTGAATGAGGGAAACGTCAGCTGCAACGGTGCGGTTATTGAAGACAATTCCTGCAAGGTTCGAGAAAACGAAACCTATCAGCTGATTATTCCGGAACCGGAAGACGCGGTGCCCGAGCCGGAAGACATTCCTTTGGAAATCGTGTATGAAGACGATGATTTGGTGGTGGTAAACAAGCCGGCGGGAATGACGGTGCATCCGGCGCCGGGGTCGCCCCGGGGAACGCTGGTTAACGCTTTGCTGCACCATTGTCAAGGCCGGCTGTCGGGTATCGGCGGTGTCAAACGCCCGGGAATCGTCCATCGAATCGATAAGGATACATCAGGGCTTTTGGTTGTGGCCAAAAATGATACGGCACATAAAAACCTGTGCGAACAGTTTGCCAGACATTCTATTGAAAGGACTTATTATGCTTTGGTTTTCGGGGTGCCGAATCCGACAAACGGCAGAATCGAAACGCTTATCGGCCGCAGTCCGTATGATCGTAAAAAAATGGCGATTGTGAAGAAAAACGGCAAAAACGCAATTACCAATTACAAAACTCTGGAGGTTTTCAAGTCTTTGGCCAGCTTGGTACAGTGCAATCTGGAGACCGGCCGTACCCATCAGATTCGCGTGCATATGAGTTCTCTGGGGTGCAACCTTATCGGCGATCAGCTTTATGAAAAGAACAAAAAAATAAATGCAAAAGGGATAAATGAGAGCGCAAAATTATATATAAATAATTTTCCGCGGCAAGCATTACATGCCCTATCTTTAGGTTTTATTCATCCGAAAACGAAAAAAACGTTGCAGTTTTCATCTGAACTTCCTTTAGATTTCAAAGAGTTGATGGATAATTTGAGAAATCTTTGAAATATCAAAAAAAGAAAAAAATCCTGTGGATAACTATAACTAATAGCTAGGTTGCGCTTTTGAGAAATTTCTCTAAGTTTGAGTCTGTCGATTTTAAGTGACGCGGACTAACACTCGAACTACTCAGTTTTAACAAAAACAGGAGTACTAAGATGGATAACGCCCTCGGTTTGAACGGAATTGACTTTTCTCCCGAAATTAACATGGTGAGATACCTGCAGAGAATCCGACAGTATCCCATTCTCTCTCAGGAAGACGAATATGAAATGGCGGTCAAATATCAGAAGACCAAAGATCCCAACATTGCTCAAATTTTAGTCACCTCGCATTTGCGTTTGGTGGTTAAAGTCGTATCAAAATACAAAGGTTACGGTTTGCCGACAGCCGAGATGATTTCGGAAGGAAACATCGGCCTGTTGTATGCCATTCAGAAATTTGAGCCGGAAAAAGGCTTTCGTTTTTCGACATACGCCTTATGGTGGATTAAGGCTTCGGTTCAGAAATACATACTGAATTCATGGTCGTTGGTGAAGATAGGTACAACGGCAGCCCAGAAAAAACTGTTTTTCAATTTAAGAAAAATCAAAAATAAACTGAACCTTACCGACGACAGAGAGCTTTCTCCCAAAATTTTGAGCAGCATAGCGAATTCTCTGGATGTCAGCGTTCAGGACGTGACGGATATGAATATGCGCCTGAAGTCTCATGACGGTTCGTTAAATACGGTTATTGACGCATCTTCCGACAGCGGTACCGAATGGCTTGATTTTATTGCCGACAACAAGCCGAATCAGGAAGAGGTTTTGGCTTATTCCGAAACAATGCAGTACCGGAAGAAGCTTTTTAATCAGGCTTTGGGGTGTTTGAACAAAAGGGAAAAAGATATTTTGTTTAAACGCCGTTTGTGCGAGAAGGCAGTAACTCTGGACGATTTAAGCAAAGTTTATCATATTTCGAAAGAACGAGTCAGGCAAATTGAATTAAATTCAATTAAGAAGATAAGGAAAAACGTCGGTATTTTGAATTAAAAGAAACATTGTTAAAAAAGGCCCTGGTTTACAGGGCTCTTTTTTTTACTTTTTTTGAGAATCGATTGTATCCTGTCCCCAGTCGAGGGCCAGTTTTTCAAGTTTGGAATCAATTGCTTTCAGTCTTTTTTGTGCCGAAAGTTTAGACAAGGCAATAAAAATGTTGGGAAGTTCGTAATACAAAATGGCTCCCAAGGCTGCCGATCCCAACATAATCACCAAATTGAAAATATTTCCTACAATAAAAAACGCTTCCCGCAGGTTAAACTGGTCAATGATGCTCATTATGCAGAAGAAGACGCCGGACATATTGAAACAGCCGATTACAATAAGTTTAGTCGTATTCTTGGGGTCGGTAATGACAACGGTGATTGTCGGCAACAGCCCGATGAAAATGACGATAACCGCAGGCAAAGTCGTAAAAATCAAAACAAACATCCCAAGAAACATCAGCCATTTTTGAAATGTGGAGAGACGCGTCACGGGATTTGGTTTGCGAGAATTTTTTTTGGGAAGAGTACTCATTTTATCACCCAATGAATCAAGCTGAAAATAAAAGAAGTGACCATGGTCAGGATGGAAAGAACAGAAACGAACCGCAAAGCGAGTTCTTTGGCTTCTTCATCAAGCTTGGCACCGCCGTTGGCTATCCGGTTGCGGTCATGCAGCAGAAAGCTTATTTCTTTTACGGCCGCGGAATATTCACTGCGGTCTTTCTGACGGGCTTCTTCATTTTCGAGTATGTTGTAGAGTTCAATAACCTTGCCGGACTTTGATATTTTAATCAGTTCCCGTTCAAGGTATTTTTGATATTTGAGGTTATGATAAGTTTTAATTATCGGCTTGGCGCTGTTTATCAGCCACAGAGTCAGATTCAGCAGCTGCACCGGACCGTTTTTGTTTTGGATATTGGCATAAAGGCGGATAATAGCGCTGTTTTGCAGAGCTTCCTGCCGGGAATTCAAATCGGTGAGAATGCCGTCGATTTTTTTGCCCATTTTGCAACGCAGATAAGCGATTATGTTACGGTCATAAGGCGGACGTTCCTTGTTGGCAGCATAGTTGCGGTCAAGCGCCCGCAGAACCTTTGCGGGAGTATTGACAAATTCGTCGCCGAGGAGGGGGCTGGTACACGGCAGGTCGTCGTCGAAGTCATACATAATGCGGTCTATTCCGTAGCCGAAATCTTTGCGGTTGACATAGATTTTGAATTCGCTGCTGTTAGCGGGAGCGCGCGACGACGGTTGTTCCTGATACCATATTTTAATCAAATCTCCCGACAGCAACGCCTGAAAGTCTTTTAAGTCCTGCTCGGTACGGAGGTAATAGAATATTCCTTTGGGGATACCTTCGGGAAAGATGTACAGTTCTCCGGATTTTATGGGCAGGGTGCAGTCCAGCAAAATACAAGCCTGCGAGACCAGAAAAGGATTTTCGTCTTTGTTTTCAGGGTCTCCGCGGAGAAGCTTTTCCATTTTGTTGTATAGTTTTTCGTTTTCCAGCCCGTTTTTTATCCATTCCAGCAATTTTCCCGACTTAATGAGGGCAAGCGCTTCCTGCGGCGCACTGTGCATTGCGATGGCGGCATGCTGGGCGGTATAGATTTTTTCGCCGTTGAGGTTCAACGCCCGCATAGAACGTTCGTTGCTTTCGGTTTGGGCAAAAGAATTGGGTTTTCCCTCAAGATGGTTGTAAATCTGAAGATAATTCCAGCGGTGTTCTTCATTATCATTCAGTATGGCTTTGAGGATACCGCTGAATTGGTTGGGGATACGTTCATTGCCCAAAAGACTCAGGTAGGTTCCTTTTTTGAGTTTTTGCCGTAAGATTTCGGGAGCGGAAAGTTCTGCCGCAAGTTCTTTTTGCAGCAGCAGGCTGAGCATAACTACGCCGGCGGCGTAAATGTCGTCGGAAGCTTTGCCGTTGCCGCGTCCCTGCGGGATGCAAAGCGTGTTTTGTATCGTTTCGTAAGCCGCAGGTTGAAACAACGAGGGGAAAGAAGCGGCGCAGTCGCCGATAACCACTTCGTTGCGGGAGGAATCTTTATAGTAGATATTGTCCAAGCGGATGGCGCGATGTGTGAGATGATAGCCTTTCAGGCTCTCGCAGGCGGAGACGATTGACAGGAGAACGGATTTGAAGCGCTCGAAACTGTTTCGGAGCGGGGTTTCTTCGCCGGAGAAAGAATCAATCCGGGGACCTGCCGGTTTTTTGTAAATCAGCGCCATATTGTGCGACTTGCGGGGAGCATAGTCGACAATACCGTATTCTACCAGTTTGAGCAGATTGGGATGGTCAATTGATTTGAGATACGGAAGCATTGACAGCCGCGGAGGAAACTGGTTGTCGCAAATCAGGGCAAAGAGCTCACGCTGCGGGTTGGTTTTATCAACAACCTGATAGGCCAGAGCACCATTGGCGTTCAGGTGCGGCAAAGCTTTGTCAAATTTGATTTCATACCGCTCTTTGACAACATAAGTTTCAGCAATTTCTGCTGGAGAATTAATGGGTTCCGAGGCTGGTGCCGCGGTTTCTTCTTCGGCCATCTTGAATTCTTCCAAGTTTTTCTTAGATATGTGACAGTATAAAGTAAGATTATTAATAAACTGCAAAGATTTTTTGGATTGTGTTTTAATAAAATCAGAATTAAGATAAAGTAACATTAATAAGAACCAATTTATAATGAATAAAACAACGCAAAGTGCTGATACTATTGATGTGAGCCGGCTTTCTCTTGAAGGCGGGAGCAATCTGCACCCTGCTGTTTTTACCGACGAAAGCATTTTAGACGATGCTTCCCGTTACAATATCGATTTGGATGCGTTGGAAAATTCCGGCGCTCAGGCCGGAGACGGCCAGATTTTGCAACAAACTCCCAATATGGCGGAAGAACCCCGGCGGATAACCTTCGGGCAGGATATCGACGTTAATCTCGGCGACATGATAAACAGCATTTTGGAGAGTTCGGCCCGAATTGTCGTTATCGTCAGCGACGACAAGATTGTTTATCTGAACAAAACGGCAAAGGAAATTTTGGAAATCGGTATGAGCCGTCAGGCTATCGGTGACAATTTTCTTTCTTACGTCGACAAAAGCGACTGGAATACGCTGGCCGAAAATATCGGCGAAATGCTGACTGACGGCAAAAGACTCAACATTCGGCTGAAAACGGCCAACAATAAAATCTTTCCGATAGATTTTCAGGCGGTTTATCTGCCGGATACGGCGCATTTTTCTTTTATTTTGCTGAGCAGCCATCGGCTGAAGGAAGATAAGCCGCTGTTTAATAATTTGTACGACGATTTGACCGGTCTGCCAAACTTCTTTTTATTTGAGGACAGGGTTCAAATGGCCGTCAACAACGAAAACTACAAAGACGTCCGGCTGCCTAAGGATATGATTGCGGTAGCTGCCATCAGCATTGACAATATTGACGTTTTCAGGAAACTGAATTTGGAAGATTATGTTTTGAAAAAGCTGTCGACCACGCTGGTTTTGAGTATGCGTAAAAATTACACGGTGGCGCGCGGGCTGAAATATCAGTTTTGGGTTTTGATGCCGGACATCATTGATGAAACGAATCTGGAAATCGAACTGGCTAAAATCAAATCGGTCTTTCAGGAAGGGGTTACGGACAACTTTAACACGCATGAGGTGATTACCAGCATGGGCGTTACGGTTTTTCCGGATCCGGCAAGGTCGGCCAAAAAATTGATAGAGCAGGCTATTTTTGCCGTAAAAAAAGCTCAGGAAATCAAAGGCAACTCACTGATTATGTTTGACGGCAGGCAATAAGGCCTGAGCGTTTTCTCCTCTTTTTGTGATATCATAAGCAATCCAAACTGCTGCAGAAAAGCGGCTAATTTGACCGTTTGGGTTTTAAAGCTTGGCGGCAATAAAAAAGCCCTTAAGAGACTTAAGGGCTTGAGTGGTAAGTTTTTCGGGCTTAACGGCGGTCGCCGAACAGATTTAACAGAGCAATAAAGATATTGATGAAATCCATATACAAAGCCAAAGCGCCGGAAATAGCCTTACGGGTCATGGTGTCGGAGCTATCCTGTTCCATGTAAAGCTGCCGGATTTTCTGAGTGTCATAAGCGGTCAAAACCGTAAAGGCGATGACAGACAGGAATGAAATGGCATAGTACAGTCCCGGACTCTTTAAGAACAGGTTGACGATTGAGGCTATGATGATGCCCCAAACACCCATAATCATAAAAGAACCTACGGCAGTGAGATCACGCTTGGTCACATAACCATAAATGCTCATTCCGCCAAACATAGCGGCCGTAATCAGGAAAATACGGGTGACGCTGGCGCCGGTATACATCAGGATTATCGGAGCCAAAGAGGCGCCCATAATTGCGGCAAATCCCCAGAATACTCCTTGAACCTGAGCAGCGGTTCCTTTCATCAGAACCCATCCGAAAGCAAAAACCATAACAAACGGTGCAAATAAGGCAAGCCAGCCTAAAGCTGACATTCCCATAACCTGTCCAACGGCGTTGACGTTGAAAAACAGGCGAATCAGCGATGTGTTGGCAATCAGATATGCGACCAGTGCGGTAACGCACAAGCCGCCGCTCATAAAGTTGTAAACACGCATCATATATTGGCGCAAGCCTTGGTCGATGTTAGACACGGCCTCTGATCTTGCGAAAGTTTTGTTTTCCATTTAGGGTTTTCTCCTCATTAAAAAGCTGAGAGATAAGTCTCTCTGAATTTAAATATAGGGAACAGCGCGGAAAAAATCAATAGAGTTGATTGTTTATGTGTAACGGTACAGTTCTTTGCCCTTAACCTTGAGCCAGGCCCGTCCTTCCTGATAATCCGGACATAAAGAGGCTACGCAGTCCCAGAAAGCGGGTGAGTGGTCCTGATGGCGGAGATGGGAGACTTCATGGCAGACCAGATAGTCTATAACATGAGCGGGAGCCAAGACAATCCGCCAGTTGTAGTTGATGTTGCTTTTGCTGGAACAGCTGCCCCAACGGGATTTGGTGTCTTTAATGCTTACGCTGTGGACAACCCGGTCGATTAACGCCGCTTTTTGGCGTGAAAGTTCCAACAGGCGGTCATGGGCGGTTTTTTTTAGAAAATCGGTGACCCGGCGGTGCATAAATTCTTTGGCGCCGCAAACAATCAGCTGTTTTTGTTCGATGAACGCTCCCCCACGGCGTCTGGGCTGGTGGCTGACGGTGTATTTTTTTCCCATAATGCTGATGACGTCTCCGTCGGCAAAGCTTCGACTGACAGGGATTCTGGCCAGCATATTGGTTATCCAGTCGCGATGGGCGTTTACAAAGTCGACGGCTTTTCTGGTCAGGCAGCGGGGCGGAATGGTCAAAACCGGTATGCGGGCTTTTTCGTCAATACGGAGCGTAAGGCGTTTGGCTTGGGCGGAACGGACGACTTTTATTTCAAAGCCGAGTTGTTCCTGAATGTCAAAGGTCCGGCCAGTCAATAAGGTAATTTTCATAGTCATCTACTCCGGTTTCCGGTATTACGTTACGTCCCTGCAGTGACATTCCGGCTTCGTGTACTGAAGCTGCCCGTCCGGTTTTTAAGGGATGCCAATCAGGCAGGTCAAAACCATTGTCAAGCAGCCAATAGGCGCAGGTTTTGGGAAGCCAGCGAGGTTTTTCCCGTACGGCGGCAAGGTTAATGTCCCGGCAGTCGGAAACTTTTTTAAAACGGTGTTCATAAATTTTACAAAGGCAGCTCCGGCAATCGAGAAAACGACAGTATGTGTTGGTAAAGCTGATTTTGCGGCGAATTTCGATTTTGTTCAGGCAGCATTTGCCGCAGCCGTCGCAAAGCAGTTCCCATTCGCGGGGCGTCATTTCTTCAAGTTTTTTCTTTTTCCAGAATTCCGGTTCGATGTCGTCGAGGTTTTCAAACCGGGATTGAGGATTGTAGTCTTCTTCTATCCAATCGTCAGCAGGAGCGGTCATCGTCATCCTCTTCAATAATATGGTCTTCAAAATCTTCTTCTTTTATCAACAATTCACTGACGACTCTGCCGCAAACGGTGTGTTCCGAGGACAGCGGGCGGCCGGTTATCAGCGGGTGCCAATCGGGCAGATTTCCGGTTTGGTTAAGGATGCGGTAGGCGCATCGTTTGGGCATCCAAGGTATTTTATCAAGGTTGTCCGGTGTCAGTTTCAGACATTCGGGAACCAGGGAGCAACGGTTGGCATATTCGGTGCAGCAGCCGCTTTGAGCGTTAAAGTAACGGCAAACGATATCGGTAAAGTATATTTCTCCGCTGTCTTCATCTTCAAGTTTGAGCTGGCAGCAACGGCCGCAATGGGTGCAAATGGATTCCCATTCGGCAGCGGAGAATTCTGAAAGCGGTTTGTTTTTCCAAAAGGGAGATTTCGTCATAGCCTGATATTATCCGTTTGTTTAGAAAATAAATCTATTATATAGTTGAATTGTTAAGGAGAAATAAAAATGTTCAAATGGCTGGAAAATTTATTAATACAGACTCCGGTTCAATCTTCGGGATGTTTTTGTTGCGAAGCCAAGAGAGAGCAGCTGGAGCAGATGAGGCAAAATATCATTGCCGACGAGATTCCCGATGTTTCCGAGAAAGAAACGGATTGTTCGGTAAAATGCTCAGTTAACTTCGGCGGCGTCCGTTTTAACAAAGAGCCGTGAGCGGCTTATCTGTCGTCGATACGGTCGTTATCGAAAAACTCGATGCGTCCGGTCTTGTTATATTTATATTTGAGCCAGAGCCAGCGTACGGATGCAATGATAAACAAGGGAATGAATATATATACAAAAGCAACGGCAAAAATGGTGGCGCCGAAGATAACCAAAGTTACCAGCAAAGCGATGGCAATTGCCGCGGCAAAAACGGCATAGACAACAGATAAAAAGTTAGCAGGCATTCTAATCTCCAATGCGTTCGGGTAAGTATTCTTCTTTGGCAAGATTGCCAAACTGAGCAAAATCGCCGTTCCAAAAGAGTTGAACCGTTCCGGTGGGGCCATGGCGCTGTTTTCCGATGATGACTTCACCGATGTTGGCGGTAGCGCGGACGCGGGCTTCCCATTCCTCAATGCGTTTTTGGAGGTGTTCGGGAGTTTCCGAAGCTTTTTGCTGAGGTTCTTCGTTTTGGATATAATAGTTTTCACGGTATACGAACATTACGATGTCAGCATCTTGTTCAATAGAGCCGGATTCACGAAGATCTGACATTACGGGCCTTTTGTCGTCGCGTTGTTCAACACCGCGGTTAAGCTGAGACAAGGCTATTACAGGTACATTTAGTTCCTTGGCGAGAATTTTCAAGCCGCGGGAAATTTCGGACAGTTCCTGTACACGGTTGCCTTCGGTCTTTTTGCTGCCGGTACCCATAATCAATTGGATATAGTCGATTACAATCAGGCCAAGCCCTTTGTTTCTTTTGAGGCGACGGGCCCGGGTACGGATGGTGTTGATGTTAAGGCCGGGAGTGTCATCGATATATAACGGCAGTTTTTCCAATTCGCGTACTGCGGCGGCAATGCGGGTGAATTCGGCATTGTCCAGTTCTCCGGTACGCATTTTATGGCCATTGGTCTGCGTGACGGTGGAAAGAATACGGGTAGCCAGCTGGTCGGCAGACATTTCGAGCGAAAAGAAAGCGACGCCTTTGGATTTTTCATCAAGGTCTTTGGCGTGCATCATATATTCGGCAACATTGTAAGCCATATTTGTGGCCAGAGCGGTTTTGCCCATGGCGGGACGTCCGGCAATGATAATCAAGTCGGAATTGTTCAGACCGCCGGTTTTATTATCCAGGGCATCCAATGCGGTCGGCAAACCGGAAATCTTGCCGTCTTTTTGATAGGCTTCTTCAATGTGTCCGAGAGAGGAAATCAAGGCGTCGGAAAAATCTACGAAACCGCCGTTGATGTCTCCCTGATTGGAAAGTTCGAAGAGCCTTTTTTCGGCAGCTTCTATTTGCGCTGAAGCATCAGAATCGATGTCTTCTTTGGAGGCGTCGTTGACGATGTCGAAACCAGTGGCAATCAACTCCCGGCGCAAATACTTGTCATAGATAAATTGCGCATAGTATTCGGCATTGGTCAGCGGTGTGGCGCTGTCGGCCAGTTTGACCAGATATTTGGCGCCGCCGACTTCGTTTAGGGAGCCTTCTTGCTCAAAATAGTTTTTCAGCGTGATGACGTCGGCAATATGGCCGCGGGTAATCAGTTTGGACATAACCTCGAAAATTTTTGCATGGACGGGATCGGCAAAATGCTGTGGTTTTAGGAATTCAGACACTTTTTCAAAAGCTTTATTGTTGGCAAGAATCGCCCCGAGAAGAGCCTGTTCGGCTTCAAGGTTTTGGGGAAGAGTGGTAATGTCCGGTTTTTCCATGGTCAAGATGCGTCCTGATTATTCTATTAACTGATTTTGATTGAGTTATAACCAATAATTTATGAAAAGACAAAAGGATTAAATTTTTTAATTTTCAGTTCTGTGGATTATGGGGATAACGGGGATAAAATAAAAACTCCGTTATTGAAAACGGAGTTTTTCAGAAGCTTTAACCTTGGCGGTTAATTATTATTTTTTGTTAGCTTTGCTTTTTGCAATAGATTTTTTAATCTTTTTAGCTTCTTCGGTCAGTTTGGTGTTGGAAGTAGATTCCAAATAAGCGTCCAAACCTCCGTTGTGCTCAATAGTGCGCAAAGTTTTAGAACAAACTTTCAGTTTGAAGATTTTACCCAAAGTGTCACTCAACAGAGAAACAACCTGCAAATTCGGCAGAAAACGACGGCGGGTTTTGTTGTTAGCGTGGCTAACGTTGTTACCACTCATAACGCCGGTGCCAGAAATATCACATTTTTTAGCCATTGTTAGATTTCCTTAAATACACGTAAAACATACTTGTTGCTTGTTAATAGCCATAAATTGACGATAAGTCAAGAGAAAAAATCATTGAATTTATTTTATTACAGACTTTTAGAGGATTAAGGATTCAAAAAAAGATAATAAAGTAAAAATTATAGTGGAATTTAAAAGTTTTATAGTGTATGAAAAAGACAATACGAAGTACCCGTAGCTCAGTTGGATAGAGTATCAGCCTCCGACGCTGAGGGTCGTGGGTTCGAATCCCTCCGGGTACGCCATATTGTAAAAACATCCCCCTATCTTTAATGATAGGGGGATGTTTTTTATGGTTTCCCGAAAGGGTCGAACCCCGGGTTCGTTCTCAGGCATCTAACTTCGTTTCGGTCAAAAATTCCCTCACTCACTAAGATGTTTCAGAGAGCTTGCAGATAAAATTAACCGGAGCAACGGTTAATTTTACGTAGCGCTTCCTCCGGGTACGCCATTAAATAAAAGCCTTGTCAATCAGACGGGGCTTTTTTATTTGGGGCGGCATTTGTTAATTTATCTGTTTCGGCAATCTTCGGCATTTATGTTTATAGCCTGATTGATTATAGGGATTTGACCGCAAGTGATTAAATATAGGGCGGTTATTAATCATCAGGCAAAGGAGGTTATTGATGACGGATGTTCAATTGAAAAATCCGACGACGCTTTATTATCATAAAAATTTTGAAAAACAGCAGCAGAAATATCCCGGTATTCAAGCAGAGATGATACCGGTTCCCGATTGCGGGGAAGACAGTTATGCGGGCTGCGGCCGGCTGAAAGGACGAAAAGCCCTGATAACCGGCGGAGATTCCGGAATCGGAAGGGCGGCAGCCATTGCCTATGCGCGCGAAGGTGCCGATGTGGCCATCAATTATTTGCCGGAAGAAAGCCGGGATGCCGAGGAGGTGAAAAAACTTGTTGAAGCAGCCGGCCGCAAAGCCTTGTTAATTCCCGGAGACATCAGTGATGAAAATTTTTGCAAAGAATTGGTCCGAACGGCTGTTGAAGGGTTGGGCGGGTTGGACATTTTGGCATTGGTGGCCGGCAAGCAGCAATTTAACAAAGATATTCTGACGTTGGAAACGGAACAAGTGGTTAAGACTTTTGAAGTAAACGTTTTTTCGATGTTTTGGATTGTCAAGGCAGCTCTTCCTCATCTGCCGGAAGGTTCGTCCATTATTACGACTTCTTCGGTTCAGGCTTTTCTTCCCAGCGGATTTTTGCTTGACTATGCGGCTACCAAAGGCGCTATTGTTTGTTTTACCAGAGCCTTGGCAAAACAGTTGGCTGAAAAGGGTGTTCGGGTTAACTGTGTTGCTCCGGGGCCTTTTTGGTCGGCTTTGCAAATCTGCGGCGGGCAGCTGCCGGAAAATATTCCCGAATTTGGGCAGAAAACAACGATGAAAAGAGCCGGGCAGCCGGCGGAATTGGCCGGGATATATGTTTTTTTGGCGTCGGAAGAGTCCAGTTATGTTACGGCTGAGGTTTATAATGCGACCGGCGGTATGCTTACCAATTAAAATATTTCCCCTGTCTGTCACAGACAGGGGATTTTTTTTAGCGGTTGAAACATTTGCTGCGGGAAATTCCCTGAGTGCGGCATTCTGTTTCGCGATCGCTGTCGGGAAGGTCTTCTTCGTCGCCGAAGTTATACATATCTTCGCGGAAAGTTATGGTGTCGTCCAATTCGGGAAGGGGATCAATCAGTCGTTCTTCTTTGATGGTCTTTACTTCAAAGTCCTGTCCGTCATCATCAAAAAATGGTTCGTTGCTGAAGTCTTTGACGATTACGTCTTCATAACGCGGTCGTGATTTTGTTGCGGGATTTGTCCGTGGGGTCTGCTGCATATTTTTCTCCTTTGTTTTTTATTATGGAAAATAAATAAGCCGAGTTATGTTTTTTTGAAGTTGTTTTAATGAAACAGGGCATAAAAAAACCTCCGAATGAACCGGAGGTTTTTTATATTTAGGCTTTTTTGCCGTAAGCGTTGTCCTTATCTTCACCTTTCATGCAGAACAGTACCAGCAAAGCAATCGGGCCTACGATGGGAATGAGAACGCCAAAATACCACCAACCGGGACGACCCAGGTCATGAAGACGGCGAACGCCCAAACCGATGCTGGGAACCAGAATGGCCAGAGAGAATATCAGGCCGAGAATCTGCCGGCCGAACAATATGCTGTCAATGATGCCCAGAACCAGGCTGATGATGAATACAAACAGAACAAAATACCAATATTGCGGACGGTTGGCACGGCCGTTGAAGTCGGTATAGTGATTTTTCAACACGTCTACGAAGTAGGTGTTGAACAAGGCTTTGATTTTTTCGATGTCCATAGTGAACTCCTTATGTTTTAGTGCGTTTTTAATAAAAAGCCGTGAAAGCACTTTTTACTATTTAACATCTAATACCGTTCACCATAAAGAATCAATAAAAAAACAAAGATTTGCAAACTTATACCAAGAATTCTGCATTAAGAAAAAGCCCCGGTTTTTATCCGGGGCAGAGATTAAAATTTGCGGGCGGAAACCCGGTTTCTCCAGTTTCGTTCAATTTTTTCAAGCGAAATGCCTTTGGTTTCGGGAACAAAGAAGTAAACGAAGAGCAGAGAAAGAGCGGCAATCAGTGCAAAAATCCAGAAAGTACGGGCTTCTCCGATGGAATTTATCAGCGGCAAAAAGCTCAATACGACAATAAAGTTAAATCCGAAATTGGCCACGGTACAAAGACTCATGGCAAATCCGCGGATTTTTAACGGCAGGATTTCCGAAACCAATATCCAGCCGATGGGACCGAGGCTCATAGCAAAGGAAGCGATATACAAAACAACGCTGCCGACGGCTATCCACTTGAGGCTTTCTCCCAACACGTCCGAATAATGGAATGCAAATCCCAAAGAGAGCAGGCTTATCAGAATGCCCCAGAGGCCAATGTAAAGCAGAGGTTTGCGTCCCCATTTGTCGGTGAAGAAAATAGCGACCAAAGTCATTAAAAAGTTTACGGTTCCGATACCGATGGTTGCATAAATCGCACCGATGGTAGAGCTGAATCCGGCAATTTTAAATATGGTTGTGGTATAGTAAATGATGGTGTTGATGCCGGTACAGATTTGTACGAACATAATGCCGATACCGACGAAAACCGGCATTAACATCCATTTTTGAAATCCTGCTTTTTGGCGGTTTTGGGCGGCAATATTAGCTTTTATTTCCGAAATTTGATGTTCGGGGTCCGTATCCGGATCAATTTTTTTGAAAATGTCTTTTGCCTCGTCTTCCCGGTTTTTGCTAATCAGCCAACGCGGCGTATCTCCCAGGAAAGCAATGCCGACCAGGAGTATGACGGCGGGAACCAGACCGGCTCCCAACATCCAACGCCAGTTGTATTCGGCATTGGCAAAAACGCGGTTGATGAGGTAGGAGAATAAAATTCCGGCGGTAATTGCAAGCTGAAAAAGAGAAACCAGCATTCCGCGTATTTTTTGCGGAGAGATTTCTGACAGGTACAGCGGAATAATAAAGTTTACCATACCGACGGCCAAACCGATAATCATTCGTGAGGCCATCAGCCAATGAACGCTGACTGCGTAGGCACAAAAAACGGAACCTAGGGCAAAGATGATGCCGGTGGCGATGATAATTTTCTTTCGCCCGTAAATATCAGAAAGCACGCCGTTCAGAGCAGCGCCGATAACGGCACCGACAATGGCGGAACTTACGACCCAGCCTTGTTCAAGCGGTGTCATACTCCAGGTTTCGTTAATGAAAATCAAGGCGCCGGAAATGACTCCGGTGTCAAAACCGGAAAGCAAACCGCCTAAAGATGCCACCACAGCGATTATATAAAGCCACAGATGTCTTTTCTTTACAGATTTCAGCATGGTGCATCTCCTTTTGATAATAGCGGCGTTACCTATATAATATATACCTTAAAAACGGTATTTAGCAAGGTTAAATACGTTCAAAGTCCAAAAATACGGGACGTCGTCCTTCTCTGACGGCCTTGCGCTGGTATTTGGTTTGGACCCAGTCTTCAGGCTCGTGCTTCCAATCGTTTCCGCAGGTTGCCGTCCATCGGAAATTTTTGTCGGCATCAAGTTGCCGCAAGGTCCAGCCCTTGTAAACTTTGTGATCGGTTGCCACCCGGAGAATGCCGCCTTTTTTCAGAATTCGGGAAATTTGCGCCAGGTTATCGGGGTTTATGAAACGTCTGCCGGCATGGCGTTTTTTAGGCCAGGGGTCCGGGAACAAAACAAATACCTTGTCCAGAAAAGCATCCGGAATCCGGGGAAACAGCAAACGCATATCATCGTCGTATATGCGAATGTTGTCGGTGCGTTCCGGCAATAAGGCGATTTTATCCGGCACTTCCGAAGCTTGTTTGATGCCGGTGATTAAAGTCAGGAGATTTGCCACGCCGTTTTTGAAAACTTCAGCGCCGATAAAGCCGGTGTGAGGATTTTTCAAAGCTTGTCCGGCAAGGTGTTCTCCGTTTCCGAAGCCGATTTCAAGGCAAATCTGTTCTACCGGCAGTCCGAAAAGCCGTTCTTTTTCAAAAACGGTATCGTCGTTTATTTGCAAGCGGGGCAAAAAAGTGTCAAGCAGCGTGGTTTTGGCTTTTCGAATCCGACGTCCCTGACGACGTCCGTAAAATTTAGGCTGTTCGGAAACAAAGTTATCTTTTAAAAGCATCAGAGAGTTCCTTTTGAAGTGTTAGTCTTTCCCAAGAAAAGGTTCCGTCGGTTCCGGAAACGCGTCCGAAATGTCCGTAAGAACTGGTAGGGAGGTAAATCGGTTTTTGCAATTCAAGATGTTTTATAATACCGCAGGGAGTGAGGTCGACCAGTTCTCTTAAAACGGTCAGAATACGCTGTTCATCGACTTTTGCGGTATTGTTCGTATTGATGTAAAAAGACAACGGATCAGAAACGCCGATGGCGTATGAAACCTGGAGGAGACATTCGTCGGCGAGACCTGCAGCCACAACGTTTTTGGCCAGGTAGCGGAGCATATAAGCGGCAGAGCGGTCAACTTTAGTCGCATCTTTTCCCGAAAAGGCGCCGCCGCCGTGAGGGGCATAGCCGCCGTAAGTGTCAACGATGATTTTTCTGCCGGTAAGTCCGCAGTCGCCGTCCGGACCGCCGATAACAAAACGTCCGGTGGGGTTTATCAGGATGTTGTCATCTTGAGGCATCCAACCGTCAGGCAGTGCGGCCGCAATATATTTTTTGACCAGCGGACGGAGTTCGTTCAAAGTTATATCAGGACTGTGCTGGGTTGAGACGACAATTTTACGAATGCCAACAGGATGTCCGTTGTCATCATATTCTACCGTAACCTGGCTTTTGGCATCGGGGCCGAGTCCGCAGATTTCTTTGCGGTGGCGGGCTTGACTCAGGTTGCTCAGTATTTTGTGAGCCAGTTTTATGGCCAGAGGCATATAACAACAGTCGAATCCGGGTTCGTTTTTGGCATAACCGAACATGATGCCCTGGTCTCCGGCGCCCATACGGTCTACGCCGAGGGCGATGTCAGCGGACTGAGTGTGGAGGAGATTGGTTATTTGTACATCTTTCCAGTTAAATCCGGTCTGTTCATAACCGATGTTTTTTACGGTACGGCGGATTGCCGTTTCGATTTCGTCGGCGTCAGGACAAACGGCAGCCGAGGTTTCTCCGGCAATAATGATACGATTGGTCGTCGCCATTGTTTCTATTGCGGTACGGGCGCAGGGATCTTTTTCGAGATGGAGATCGAGGAGGGCGTCGGAAACGGCATCGCAAACCTTGTCGGGATGGCCTTCGGAAACTGATTCGCTGGTGAATAAGGTGCTCATAAAACATATCCTGATAAAGATGGTCGTAGTAATTTGTTTCCATCATAAAAAAAAGCCGGCAAAATACCAGCTCTTTTTTATGAAGAATGAAAACTTTTAGTCTTCATCGTTATTGTAAGTCGTTTTTGACATTGCAATAATAAGGTCAAACATGTGTTTGGCTGCTTTACGGTTAGGAATTTTATAATAAGCCTTGACGAGCTCAATGGTTTCCTGACGCTGCATCGGGTCGGAATCATAAACTTCATCTTCTTCGGCAAGGAAAGCCGGCTGGCTGTCCGGAAGACTGAACATACGGGGGCTTTGGCTGGCAACCGATTTATCCATATCTTCATAGAAGAAGTTGATAGGTACTTCCAAAACTTTACCAATATCCCATAAACGGCTGGCGCCAACGCGATTCATTCCGCGCTCATATTTTTGAACCTGTTGAAATGTCAGACCAAGGAGGGATGCCAGCTTTTCCTGACTCAGCCCCAGGAGAGTGCGCCGAAGGCGAATTCTGTTACCAACATGAACGTCAATGGGATTGGGCTCACCTTGAGGGGTTCTGCCGCGGCTTGATCTTTTTACGATTTCTTTTGTCATTGTTTATTTTTTCCTTTCCACTGGTTCTATATTTTTATTCATATGATTTTCAGCAACAATCGTCAACAAATTTTTTATATAATATGTTATATTCTAAACCAGATGTTTATCATATCGGAATTCAGATAGAAAAAATCTGAGTCACAGATTACGTGAAGATAAGTAAAATGCAAGTATAAAATTGAAAATCAGCGTTATTAATACGGTTATATCGCCATAATAACTATAGGTTGTGGAAAACTGTGTCGATTGGGGCAGATTTATATCTAAGATTTCAGACTTATTAAGAGAAATTTGTCCTAAAATCGTACCAAAAGGTGAAATTAAGGCGCTGATTCCGGTGTTGGCAACCCGGGCAATGCTGATTCCTTCTTCTACGGCTCTCAGTTGTGTCGTTACCAGGTGCTGGTACGGTCCTGCCGATTCTCCGTACCAACCGTCGTTGGTGAGGTTTATCAGCCATTGGGGGCGCTCGTTTGGATTGATAATTTGATGCGGGAAAATTATTTCGTAGCAGATGAGTCCTCCAAAAGAAGGAAGACCGGGAACGCTTATGCGGCGGGGGCCGGAACCGGCCTTAAAGGTTCCGATGGCGTTGGCGACCGGACGTATCCATTGGGGCAGCCAGCTGCGAAGGGGGATGTATTCACCGAACGGAACCAAGTGTGATTTATCGTAATAGTCGACGATTTCGGCCTTTTTGTTGATGACGAACATCGAATTGTACGCCCGGTGGCTGCGGGGAGAGGTAAATTCATAACGCACCAGTCCGGTAACCAGATGGCCTTGCGGCGGAACCGCATCCGCAATGTTCAGAAGATGCGTTTCATCCATGTCGAGCGGAAACGGCGCGGCCGTCTCGCCCCAAATGACGAGACTGACTTTTTCCCGGCCGGGAGCCTTTGACATGCTGATATATTTTTGGAAGTTGTTTTCCAGGGTTTGGGGATTCCACTTCATTGCCTGAGGGATCGCCGGCTGAACCAGGCGGATGACGGTTGCTGACTGCGGCAGAGGATGCCGGGGCAGCCGGAAGTAGCCGAATCCGTAAAGGAAGCCCAATCCGACAAGGGGAATACAGATGGCAGCCGCCAGATTTTTTTGCGTTCTGCGGCGAAGGTAAAAATAGGGTGCCGAGCAGGACAGCAGGCAAATGAGGGACAAACCGTAGGTTCCCGCTTGAGAAGCAAACTGAATCATTTCGGGGCTGAAAGCGAAGACCGAGCCAAGCAGATTCCAGGGAAAGCCGGTGAGGATAAAGCTGCGTATCCATTCAAACAAAACCCAAAAGGACGAAAAGGCCAGCCAGCGAGATGCGGGAGAATGAAAAAGACGGAAAGCCAGCCATCCGGGAACGGCGATAAACAGTCCGAAGAAAAATCCGCAGGCTAAAAACACAACCGGATAAAGCCATCCGAAAGTTTGGGCGTCAATCAACAAAGCGTTGCCAATCCAGGACAGCCCGAAAGCGAAAAAGGCAAAGCCGAATGCGTAGGCAATACCGAACGCTTTTCGGGAAGACGGTGCCCCGTCTATCAGATAAAGTAGTCCGGAAAGGCCGGCAAACAGCAGCGGAAAAAGATAGTACGGAGGAAGAGCCCCTACGCACAAGCTTCCGCAGACAAAGGCTAAAATATTAGGATGCCGGAGAATTTTACCTGTCATCGACAATGCTTTTTTCCTCATTGTTGTACGGCGGTAAAATCATAATTTTTTTTATGCGCCGAGGGTCAATATCCAAAATCCGGAATTTGACGCCGTTTGTGTTTTCGATTATTTCACCGCGGTTGGGGATGCGCTGGGCTATATGAAAAACCAAGCCGCCCAGCGTTTCTATTTCGAGTTCTCCGTTTTTTTGTTCTTCGGACAAGTCAATTTGGGCGATTTCTTTGATTTCGGACAGTTCCGCCTTGGCATCGGCAATAATGACTCCGTTTTCCTGAACGGTGATTACGGGTTCTTCATCCAAATCATATTCGTCTTCAATATCGCCGACGATTTCTTCCAACAGGTCTTCAATGGTTATGAGGCCGTCTATCCCTCCGTATTCGTCAACGACCATTGCCATATGGATTTTGTTCAGCTGCATATCTTTCAACAGGTCAAGAACGCGCATTGACGGCGGAACGAATCTTACGTTAGAGGTTACAATGTCGGCAACTTTAACATTTTTTTTGCCGGACAGCAGGCATTTGACCAAGTCTATAACGTGGACAACGCCGACGATGTCGTCCAAAGACTCCCGATAAACGGGAATACGGGAGTGACCTTTCGTCGTCATTAAGCGGGCAAGGTCTCCGACGTTGCCGCTTTCGGGAAAACCGACAATGTCGGCCCGGGGAATCATGGCATCGCCGCATTTTTTGTCACGCAGGCAAAGGATATTGTTTAATAACAGCTGTTCGTGTGCGCTGAACTGTTCTTCGCCGTTGATGTTGGCTTCTTCCAGCAAATCTTCAATGGTTTCGCGAACGGTTTCGGGTTGTCTGCGGTTAAAGAAACTTTTAACGAAACTGCAAAAACCGTGTCGGCTGTTATCGTCTTCGGACATTGTTCATTTACTCCTGATAGGGGTTGGGAACATTCAGCAAAGCGAGAATTCTGATTTCGTGATTTTCCATATATTCCGCTTCGGCGTCATCCTGATGGTCAAATCCCATCAGATGAAGAATTCCGTGGATGAGAAGATGACAATAGTGGTCATGGAGGCTGATGTTTTTCAAAGCAGCTTCTTTTTGCATCGTTTCAAGCGCGATAATAATGTCGCCGAGTTCAATCACATCACTTTCGGCGACCATGTCATCAAAACACTCGTCGTCGATGTTGGCGAAAGAGAGGACATTGGTCGGTTTGTCCAGATGACGAAATTCGGCATTTAATTTTTGAACCTCCGCATCATTGCTTAACGAGAGGTTTATGCTTAAGGTTTTACCCGTCTGCATAAAGTCAAAATCTTCGTGTGCCGCAATATAATCCGCAGTTGCGGCAAACACCCGGGAGGAAAGCTCCTGTATGTGTTCCAGAGCGGCTTTCCAGCCGGGTTCGTCGACAAAGGCATTGAGTTCAGTCTTACTCATCACCATATTCTTTCTTGCTGCGTTCCTCATAAGCTTTTACGATTTTGGCAACCAAGCCGTGGCGGACGACATCCGTGGCGCTGAAGCGGACGGAACTGATGTTGGGCGTTCCCTGAAGTATCTCCAGAGCATCGCGCAGGCCGGAAATGGTGCCGCGGGGAAGGTCAACCTGGCTCAAATCGCCGTTGACGACCATACGGGAATTTTCGCCCAGACGGGTCAGAAACATTTTCATCTGCATCGGGGTGGTGTTTTGCGCTTCGTCCAAAATAACAAAAGCGTTTGACAAGGTACGTCCGCGCATAAAGGCCAGCGGGGCAATTTCTATCTCGCCGATGGCGATTTTCTTGTCAACCTGCTCGGCGGGAAGCATCTCATACAGCGCATCGTAAAGCGGCCGCAGATAAGGATCTACCTTTTCTTTGAGGTCTCCGGGCAGAAAACCAAGGTTTTCTCCGGCTTCAACCGCCGGGCGGGAAAGGATGATTTTATCAATTTTTCCTTCCAGCATCATTGATACGGCAAGGGCGACCGCCAGATAAGTTTTTCCGGTACCGGCAGGACCCAAACCGAAAACGAGTTCGTTTTTCATCATTTCCTGAATGTAGGCCGCCTGAGTGGCCGAACGCGGATAAATGTGGCGTTTTTTTGTTTTGAGGACGATGTCGCTGAGGTTGGTCGCCTCTTCGGAATCGGCGCCGTTGTTGCTCATTCGTACAGCCGCTTTTACCTCTTGTTCGTTGATTTCAATACCTTTGCTGACCTTGTGGTAAAGGACGTCAATGGCGGTTTTGGCCTGTTCAATTGCTTCTGCAGGGCCTTTTATCGTCATCTGGTTACCGAAAGAACCGATTTCAACGCCGAGGATTTTTTCGAGCAGACGCAAATGACTGTCCTGCGGGCCAACCAATTGTTGGATTAAAGTATTGTTATAGAGTTCAAAATTAATTTCTGCCATTGCGGTCACCCTTCCACTACGCCTGAAAGCGAGTTTGTTGTTGCGTCGGTTATTTTTACATTGATAATGCGGTTCAAGCATTCTTTGCCGAGTTCGGCATGGAGGTTTTGCATATAGGGTGTGCGTCCGATGAGCTGTCCTTTATGGCGGCCTTTCATGTCAAACAAGACAGGCATTACTTTACCAACACTTTCTTTATTAAACTTTAACTGATATGAAAATAGCAAGTCTTGGAGAATGTCCAAGCGTTCTTTTTTGATTTTTTCTTCCACCTGGTTTGGCATCAGGGCAGCCGGCGTTCCGGCGCGGCGGGAATATTTGAATGAAAACGCCTGAATAAATTTGACGCGGTTTACGACATCCAGAGTTGCCTGAAAGTCGGCATCGGTTTCTCCGGGAAATCCGACAATGAAATCTGAAGAGAAGCCCAATGCCGGGTTTGCTTCGCGCAGGCGCTCGATAATTTCGAGGTACTGGCCGGAAGTATGGCGGCGGTTCATAGCCTTGAGAATCGAGTCAGAACCGGATTGAATCGGCAAATGCAGATAGGGCATTAATTTGGGCAAATCGCGATGGCAGGCAATCAAATCGTCATCAACGTCGGCGGGATAAGAGGTCGTATAACGGATGCGCTGCAAACCCTCTATTTCGTTCAGCCGCCGAAGCAGGTGGGCAAGATTGCGCTCTTTGCCGGCAGAGTCTTCGCCATGATAGGAATTTACGTTTTGTCCGAGAAGATTGATTTCCACGGTGCCGCCTTCAACCAGACGTTTGGCTTCGCGGATGATGTCTTCGACCGGGCGGGAGGTTTCCACTCCGCGGGTATAAGGAACGACACAATATGTGCAGAAGTTGTTGCAGCCTTCCTGAATGGCCAGATAAGAACATCCGCCGGCAGACTGATTATCCGGCAAAAAGTCAAATTTGGATTCAACCGGGAATTCGGTATCGATGACGGTATGTCCGCGCCGCCGTCCGACTTTTGCCAAGATTTCGGGCAACCGGTGGTATGTCAACGGTCCGGCGGCAAAGTCAACATAAGGGGCTCTTTTGGCAATCTGGTCGTCTTCCGCCTGTACGACGCAGCCGACGACACCGATGACGGTGTCAAGCCCTTCAGCAGCGCGTTCCTGGCGGACCAGCTCAATTCTTCCGAGGTCCGAAAAGACTTTTTCTGCTGCTTTTTCCCGTATGTGACAGGTGTTAAGGATAACAAGGTCGGCATTTTTGAGGGAGGAAGCTTCCGCATAACCGAGACTTTTAAGAATGGCTGCAATCCTTTGCGAATCATAGACGTTCATCTGACAGCCGAAAGTTTTAATGTAATATTTCTTCACGTTATTCTCATCTAATTATTATGGTTATCTTTTAGTTTAAGATATCCGCGATGCAATTTCAAATCTTTTTTGGAGAAAGAGCCGTCTGAACGTGATTTATTTGGGCCTGGTCTGCTTTTTGATTGATAATTTTTGAAAATTTGGTAATATATGCTTAGTTTAACAATTCAGGAGAACGCTTAAGATGTCTAACTTTAACGTGGAGAATGATATGCAATATTTGGCAGAAATGAGCGATGACGAAAAGATCATTTTTTTGAAGGTTTTGACCAGGCTGGCTCGGGCTGACGGGAAGTTAGACGACAACGAGCGGGATTTTATTCGCGAGATTGCGGTGGTTTACAATGTTCCTGCCAATCGGTTCGAAGAAATTATCAATGTCAACAGCGATGACGAAATTGTTGCCGAGGTTAAAAAGATAAAAAACCGCAAGCTGGCATTGGAGCTGATTAAGGAAATGTGCCTGCTGGCCAATGCCGACAGCGATTTGTCCGACAATGAAACGCTGCTTATCGGCAGGGTCGGACAGGCCATGGGCGTGGAACTGGAAAAAATACAACAAATCAGCCAGTGGGTGATTGACCGGATTATCTGGCTGGAAGAAGGCAAAATTATTTTTGAAAAATTTTAATCCTTCTATTTCAAGGAGACGCATATGTTATTGCAAATGAGTGCAGAGAGGTTTAATCAGCTGAGAGGCATCGGCGAACAGGAATATACCATAAATTCTCTGACTGAGGAGCAACGGGAAAAAGAGCGCCTGGTTAAAGAGAAGATAAGAGAAATCCCGCAGGAGAAGAGAACCGAAAAGCTTGAGCAAAAGGCTCAAGAGCTGATTGAGAGCGCCAACGTTACCAAGCGGGATATTGACGGCATAACGGTCAGCACGTATGATTTGATGTTTATTCTGGCCGACAGCCTTCAGCGTCTTTATTCGGGAGAAAACAAGACGACCGAGTATCATGACTGGGTTCAGATTGAAGACAAAATAGAAATTGATTTGAATACAAACGGCGTGGAACAGCATGAGCTTGACGCCAAGCACGGATTTATCGGCTTTTTGGATCAGCGCGAAACTGAACTGAAGCTGGTTATCTCTTTGTACAGTGCCGCGGCTTTGTACGGCAACGACTATTATAAGGAAAGAGCCCGCGACGAACTGAAGTTTCTGACTTTCAAACTGAGCGAACTGCGCCGGTTGCGCACTAAAATGCAGGCAACTCCGGACAAGACCGATGCGCAGGAGCGGACCGAGCGCGAACTGATTAACCGGGGACAAGCTTATTTGTTGTATAAAACCGGCGTTTTGGCTGACGAGTTTGAAAACGATCCGGCTCATCAGTTTCTCAGAATCCGTCCGCAGACCTCCAATGTTGCGGAATCTGAGGCCCGAATCAATTATCTGCGGGCCAGAGACGAGGCCAGAACCCGTAAACTCGTTGAGGGATACCGGATGGGCAAAAGCCGGGAAGATATCGAAAAGGAAGAACTTGCCGCGTCTGAAAACTATCATGAGCGTTTCAGCCTGAGAGAAAAAATCAACCGGATTAAAGGCTTTACAATGGCTCATTTCATGGATATCAACACTAACGGTCGTGCTTCGGCTTAGATTACCAGTTGACAGATTCTGCTAACTGCAATATCTTAGGCGGCAGTTGTGAAATTTTTTGAGGAGACTTTTAATGGGTGCTATTATTGAACCGTTTTTGTATATTATCGGTTTATTGGTAGATATATATTTCAAAATTGTTGTGGTGCAGGTTGTTTTGTTTTGGCTGATTCATTTCAAAATTTTGGAACCTTCCAACAAATATGCTCAGAAAACGGTTGAAGTTTTAGACAAGCTGACGGCTCCCGTTTACAAGAAAATCGGAGAGAAAATTCCGCCGATTTCGGGATTTGACTTTTCTCCGTTTATTTTGTTGCTGGCTTTACTGTTTGTCAGCCGCCTGATTTTCCGTTTGAGCGCTCTGATTGTGTAGCGTCGGCGTTAACGGCGGCATGGTTGCTCCGTAAACGGATTAAAATGGTATGGTTTATGAAGCCGTAAAAGAAGGAATGATACTGAGAGTTAGGTTAACGCCTAACTCTTCTTCTTGTAATAAAGGCGGAATTTATGAGGCTGCAGACGGCAAGGCGTATGTGAAAATCAGCGTTGTGAGCATACCGGAAAAAGGCAAGGCGAATCAGGAGCTGATTAAGTATTTGTCAAAGGCGTTGAAGGTAGCCAAATCGCAGATTGAAATTGTCGGCGGAGAGACGGACCGTTGCAAAAAACTTAAGATAAACGGCGACAGTGAAGAACTGTGCAGACGTACAGAGAATTGGCTGAAAGAGGAGAAGTGAATGACTGCAAAAATATTAGACGGCAAGGCAATGGCTCAACAAGTGCGTCAGCAGCTGGCGGCCAAGGTTGCCGAAAATCAAACGGAAGCTTTTTTGGCGGTGGTTTTGGTCGGGGACGACGAAGCCAGCAAAATTTATGACCGCAACAAGAAAAAGGCAGCCAACGAAATCGGCATGGGCTGCGAGATTCTGGAATTTTCCGCATCCATAGGGGAAAACGCCCTTCTGGAAGTTATTGAGGGATTGAACGCGGATCCTCACGTCAGCGGAATTCTGGTACAGCTTCCGCTGCCGGAACATATTAATCCGCTCAAGGTTCTCTCCAAAATTAATCCTGAAAAAGACGTAGACGGCTTCAGTCCCTATAATGCGGGATTGCTGGCGTGTAAAGGACCGTCCGCAGTTGTCGCGGCTACGCCGAAAGGAATTCTTAAACTGCTGGAAAGCACGGGAGAGACTTTAAGCGGCAAACATGCCGTTATTATCGGGCGTTCCAATATTGTGGGACGACCGCTTGCCATGTTGCTGCTTAATCAGGACTGCACGGTTACGGTTACGCATTCCAAAACGCGGAATCTTGAAGAATTGACCCGGCAGGCAGATATTTTGGTTGCAGCCTGCGGCTGTGCTAAAATGGTGAAAAAAGACTGGGTCAAACCGGGAGCCGTGGTTATTGACGTCGGAATCAACCGTGTCGACGGAAAGTTGTGCGGCGATGTGGATTTTGACGAGGTGAAGGAAGTAGCCTCCTATATTACGCCGGTTCCGGGAGGGGTCGGGCCGATGACCGTGGCAATGCTGATGGAAAATGTTTATGATGCGGCACGACGTCAGGAGCATATCCATTCTCACCCGCACGGTTGCGGCTGCGGACATAAATGTTGTCATCACTAACTTAAAATAGCCGCGGTCAGAGACTATATCAGACTCATGTTTAATCAAATGTTGCAAAAAGGTTGGATATGAGTAAAGCAGGCAAGGTTTTTATGCTGGATGACGACCGTATTTTTCTGGAGCTTTATCGGAATCTGCTCAGTGACCGCGGTTTTGATGTTTTTACAACAAATAACGCTTATAAATTTTTACTGTACGGGCGGGAGTTGGTTCCCGACGTGATGTTTTTAGACATCAATATGCCGAGAATGAACGGCTGGGAAGTTTTGCGCAGGATTGCCAGCGACGACATCATGCAGGATATTCCGGTTGTCATGTTATCTGCCGAGGCAGAGGAAGATTTGGCTTCGGCCAGGGGTGTTGCCCATTTTCTCTATAAGCCGGTTGCGGTGGAAGCAATGATGGACATTTTGGAAAGCTATTGCCACGGCAATAAAAACCATGATGTTTTGCTGATTGAAGAGTATGAGCCGTTGTTTAACGACATTTATGAAAGAATCAGCCGTAAACGCAGTTGTTTTGCCACACATAACCTGAAAGCGGCAAAAAAATATCTGAAAAAAAACCAACCTAAGAAAATCTGTGTGCGTTGTACGCCGGAACGTTTTGAAAAGGCGGGCAATGAATTGGGAAGAAAAGACATTTACCGGGTTGAGAATGCATCGGACATTGAAAATTTATATTGACGGTTAAGTAAATTTTTATTCTTTTTGATTATGCTACAGGCTCAATTAAACAGGGGTTTGCAAATGGTTATAATCAAAAATATGGGGTCGGCCTTTCATCGTTTTGCCAAGGCAATATATGACTATATGATTGAGCTGGCCAGCCGTCCGCATGCAATGTGGTTTCTGGCGGCGGTTGCTTTTATCGAAAGTTCCTTTTTTCCCATTCCTCCCGATGTCATGTTGATTCCGATGGTTTTGGCAATGCCCAAAAGGGCATGGCATATTGCCACGGTAGCGACGGTTGCCAGCGTATTTGGCGGGTGTTTCGGTTATATCATAGGGATATATGCTTTTGATTTTATTGCCAAACCGATATTAAATTTTTATGGTTATATGCATCAATTTGAAGTGTTTAAGGACTATTATCACGAGTGGGGAGCCTGGATTGTTTTCGGTGCGGGAATTACGCCTTTTCCCTATAAGGTAGTTACGATTGCCAGCGGCGTGGTTCATCTTGACTTTATAACCTTTACCATAGCGTCAGTAATTGCCCGCGGCATGCGTTTTTATCTGGTTGCGTGGCTGCTTAAGAAGTATGGCGAACCGATGAAAATCTTTATTGAGAAGAATCTGGGCGTTTTGTCCTTTATCTTTTTGATATTGCTGGTGGGAGGTTTTGCCGCAATCAAATATATGTAGACCGTTGTTAAGCGGCAATGTTCAATGAAATTAAAAGGCCCTTCAAGGGCCTTTTAATCAGATGCGTTTGTCTTTACAGCTGCAAAAAGCAGCGACGGGACAATTTGCGCAATCCGGTTTTTGCGCTTTGCAAATATAGCGTCCGAACAATACCAGCCAGTGATTAATGTACAATTTGTATTCGTCGGGCAGTTTATTGAGGTCTGCTTCTACGGTGAGCGGCGTTTTGCCGTCGCTGAGACGCAGTCTTTTGGCCAGGCGAAGAACATGCGTATCAACCGCCACGGTCGGTTCTTTCCACCAGACGTTTAGGATGACGTTTGCGGTTTTTCGCCCTACGCCGGGCAGGGCTTCAAGAGCGGCACGGTCATGAGGCACCTCGCCGTTGTATTTTTCCATAAGCTGAAGACTGAGAGCCAGAATGTTTTTGGCCTTGTTGTTATACAAGCCGATGGTTTTAATATGTTCTTTGATTTTATCCAGGCCAAGAGCCGCCATTTTGGCGGGAGTATCGGCTATTTTGAAAAGCTCTTTGGTCGCTTTGTTGACGCCTTTGTCGGTGCTTTGCGCGGAGAGGACAATCGCTACCAACAGTGTAAACGCATTGTGATATTCCAATTCGCTTCCCGGATTAGGGTCGGCAGCCTTAAATACGTCTAAAATCTGACAGATTTCTTTTAACGGTCTCATGCTTTTACTCCTCCGGCACCCGCCGCTTTAGGGGCATTTTCATCCAGCGGCCAGCGGGGGCGCGGTTTGAAATCCAAATCATTGTACATCCCTTTTAGTGCACGTTCCATTCCGGCCCAGGCAATCATTACACCGTTATCGGTGCAGAACTTAATCGGCGGAGCCGAAAAGGCCAGGCCCTCGAGGTCGGCAAGTTCCTGAAGCTTTCGGCGGAGGTAGGTGTTGGAGGCAACACCGCCGGAGACGACGATGTCTTTGCCCTGCGGATATTTGGTTTTATAGGTGACAATCGCCTTTTTTAGCTTGTGGATGAGGCATTCGGTTGCAGCCAGCTGAAATCCGGCGCAAATGTCGGCAATATCCTGTTTGCGGATGATGGCATGTTCAATGTTGTTGTCCGGCGCATAAGATTCAATGATTTTGCGCACGGCGGTTTTTAATCCGGAAAAGGACATGTTGCAGTCGTTGGAATTGCACAGCGGCCGGGGTAGGACAAAGCGGTTTTCATTGCCGAGTTCGGCCATTTTTTCAATAATCGGACCGCCGGGATAGCCCAGACCGAGCATTTTGGCGACCTTGTCAAAGGCTTCGCCGGCGGCGTCGTCAATGGTGGTGCCGAGGCGTTCAAAATCTCCGACGCCTTTAACGATTAAAATCTGGCAGTGTCCGCCGGATACCAAAAGCAGCAAATAAGGATATTCGACGTCGTTAGTCAGACGGGCCGCCAAGGCATGCCCTTCAAGATGATTAACAGCGATAAAAGGTTTGTTTAACGCCAGAGCGAGCGCTTTGGCCGCCATAACGCCGATAACTACGCCACCGATGAGTCCGGGGCCGGAAGACGCGGCCACGGCATCTATATCAGAGGGTTTGAGGTTGGCGCGTTTAAAAGTTTCTTCCAAAATGTCGTCAATGTGTTCCAGATGGGAACGGGCGGCTATTTCGGGAACCACGCCGCCGTAAATCTTATGTTCAAGCTGGGTTAAGACGCAGTCTCCGAGAATTTCGCGGCGGTCGTTGACAATGGCGGCGGCCGTCTCGTCGCAGCTGCTCTCAATTCCTAAAACAATCATAGTCTTCCTTTTGTTCAATCAGTGCATATATTTATTGCAGTTTTTTTTATATTATATACACTATAAAAAGTTTGATGCCAAGAATTTACTGCAAAAAAAGGAAAGTAAAATGGTGAAAAATACCGAACCGGAAGTTGTTGCCAAACCAAAGAAAAACCAGTTGAAAAAAGCATTTTACAAGCTGTTGTTTCTTGTCGCGGTCGCCGGTGCCGCTTATGTGCTATGGAAAAATCCGCAACTGACGCAAAAAATCCGCGCGGCGTTGAATTCCAACAATACGGTGGAAGCCACCAGCGGCCTTGAAGGCCAGCTGAGCAACCTGAACGCTCAGCTGCAAAATCTGCAGTATCAGTTCAATGAACTGGCGAATCGCCAGGATCAGGGAATTCTGGCCGAGTTTCAGCAATTGAGCGAAAGAATGGATGCGGTGGAGAAGACCAATCTGAACGTGATTGATTCCAAAGCGGACGTTGCAACGGTTTTAGGGCTTTTGACCAGAGTTGACAAGCTGGAAGACAAACTTGACAAGATGGCGAAAGTAACGGACGAAGGCGCGTTGATTTTGACAGCGGTAATGTTGGTTAAAGACGGTGCCGAAAGAGGCGGAAGCTTTGAATATGAGATTGAAGTTCTGCAACAAATTGCCAGCGACAATTTGCAAGTTCGGCAGCCGATTGAGATTATGGCCCAATATGCCGCTGAGGGCATAGCCACAAGAGAGGAGCTGGACAACAGCTTTTCCAAGATTTATGCGAAAATGCTCAAAGCACAAAAGAATGCTTTTGAAAAGACTTGGAAAGACCGTTTAAATTCCAAACTGAGCGAAATCGTCCAAATTAAGAGAGTGAACGAACATGCTCCGAAATTTGAAGCAAATCAAGGTTTGGAGGCAGTTAAACAGGCTGTGGACGACGGGAATTTGCAGCAGGCCGTTTGGGAATTGTCCAAGCCTTCAAATGCGGCGTTGCTGCAGGATGAGGAATTGCGGGAATGGCAGAAAGCGGCTCAGGCAAACGTTAACTTTCACAATGCCGTTTCCAGAATTTCTGCCAGTTCGCTGGCAATGATGAAGGTGAATTTTCTGAAAAACGTTACCAAAAACAACTAGAAGGTGTCAGTTATGGAACAGCAAATCAGCAGCTGGAAAGAAAAATATGCCGAAGTAAAATCTACCCTTATGCAAATGGGGAAGGTGGAATCGGCAGCTACGGCCTTTAATACGAATGTCGATGCGGTTTTGAAGATAAAAGGCCGGCGTCTGGCCGAATTGGCAAAAGAGCTGGGAATGAGCTGGGAAGAACTGACGACAATCGGCGAATCCAAGCTTAACAGCGGCAAAGATGTCATTAAAGGTGCTTTTCGCTGTTTTGCCAACGGTATTGCGGAAGAGTGGCTGACGGAGGATATAGACGTTTACAATTGGATGGCGAACAATCTCGGGTATGACCGTTTGCAGATGGGCGGCCAAGCCGGAATCGTGGCAAATGCTCTGGCAGTTTGCGGTGTCAGAAGAGTTCTGGCTCATTGCAATTCTTTGCCGAAGCGGCAGGCAGACCAGTTTTTGCCGCGTTCGAATCTGGTTTCGTTTGATGAAAAAGGCGAAATGAAACAAGCTTCGGAAATTAACCGTCAGGACGACATTCCCCTGATACATTGGATTATTGAATTTGACAAAGGGGACGTTGTGGAATTGGACGGCCATAAGGTCAGCTGTCCAAAGGCAAATCGTTTTATTGCAACGTATGATCCGATGAATCTGCGTTTGGTTATGGATAATAACTTTTTGGAATATCTTAATAAAAATCCGGCAGAAGTTACGGTCTTGTCTGGGTATCATGCCTTAACCGCCGGGAATAACGGGGTAGAGCTGGTTGAGGGATCGATTCCGGTAATAAAAAGATGGCAGGATTCGGGTACACTGGTTCATTTGGAAGTTGCCTCAACCCAGGATAAAGACGTTCGCAGAGCCGTGGTTGAAAAAGTTGCTTCCCTGGCCGATTCAATCGGGTTGAACGAAAGGGAAGCCATTGATGTGTTGGAGGTTATCGGCGAGGAAAAACAAGCGCAAATCTGCGAGGAAAACTGCAGTGCGACGAATTTGTTTGAGGCTGTACTGAGAATCAAGCAAAAGGTCGGCTGCCGACGGTTGCAGCTGCATATGTTTGGATTGTATCTGACGATTCAGGACAAAGGATTTAAAATAACGCCGGAACAGAACCTTAAAGGGATGTGTTTGGCGGCGGTAGTAGCGGCAAGCAAAGCCGGTTCCGGCAATATTAACGAGGAAGCCAATCTTATGTGGGCATACGGATTGCCGGTCTGTGATCTGGGGCTTCAGGAACTGGGCCGGGTAGCCGATTATATCGGAGACGAGCAAATACGTTTTACCGGAATCGGCGACTATGCCGGTTATGATGTTATCGCCGTTCCCACGATTTTGGTGGAAAAGCCGGTAACCCTGGTCGGTATGGGCGATACCATTTCGTCAGTTTCGTTGGTCGGAGCCTTGAAGGCTGCATAAATTCGAAATGGGTGTGACGGAAAAATTAATCGAGCTGGACGAACGCTACAAGGCGAATATGTATCGAGGACAGCTTGAAACTGAGGATTTATGGCTTTTTGAAGATCGAAAAAGCAGAGTAGTCGTTTCGGCGCCGCATGCCACACAGACTTATATCAATAATCATATCAAAAAATCTGATTTGTATACCGGCGCTTTAGCAGAATTGTTGGGGCTTCAAACAGGGTGTTCGGTTATTGTCCGCCGGAAGTTTGTTTCCGAAACGGCGTTGATAAACGACTTTGTGCTGCGGCAAAATCCGGACGAACACTTTTTTTTGGACATTCACGGGATGCGGGAGCGTCCTTTTGATTTGGCGGTGGGCACCGGTTTTATGAGTGCGGGAGAATATCTCCGACCGTTGACATTAATAAAAGAATTGGCAGAAAAGTACCGGATTAAAATGGTTATTAACCATCCCGATTATCGAGGGCCGTGGGGGTTGACGGGGTTTTACCAGAGCCAGTTCAAAAAGCCGGGTGCTCTCCAGTTGGAGTGGCGGCCGGAGATGAGAAATTTTTATCACAATGCCGAAAATGTAACAACGCGGACATTGCCTTTTCTAGACGAGCTGGTCAGACGTCTGGAAGATTTTCTTCCAGTTTGGTAAGTTTTATTTGGCTGATTTGATTTTTGTTTCGTTTGACGACTTCAAACTGAAAGCCGTCAAAAATGAATTTTTGCCCGACTTCCGGAAGGGATCTGGTCATATCCAGGAGGTATCCGGCGACGGTGACCGCATTTTCATCAGCGATCTGCCAATTGAATTTGCGGTTGATGTCCCGAATGGGAACCTGTCCGTCTACGATAAAGGCATTGTCGGAAATTTTGCGAATTCCCATGGTGTCCAGGTTTTGAATGTCGCTTTCGTCGTTGATGTCTCCGACGATTTCCTCAAGGATATCCTCTAAGGTTACAATTCCCTGAAGGTCTCCGTATTCGTCGACAACGATGGCAAAATGTTCCCGGCGGGCGCGGAATAACTGCAGTTGCCGCATCAGAGTCGTGTTGTCGGGGATAAACCAGGGTTTATTCATAATTTCGGTAATTTTGATGTCTTGCAGATTGCCTTTTTTGGCAACGGCTTCTTTTAGGAGCGTTTTAACCCGGATAACGCCGACGATGTTTTCTGGTTTGTCTTTGTAAAGCGGAATGCGGGAGAACGGACAATTTTCGACTTTTTTAATAATTTCCTTTACGGGAAGGTCGACATCAAGAGAAAAGAGGTTTTTGCGGTGGTTCATTACGTCGTAAACCTCAATATCCGTCAGGTCGAGAATGCTTTTAAGCATTGCCTTTTCCTGAGCGGCATCTTTGCCTTCATACATATGAATGGCGCCGCGGACTTCGGACAAACCGCAGTTTCCGTTATCACAGTTTTCTCTGTCGAGTTTGAAGATGCGAAAGGTTACGGAAACGATTTTTTGCAAAACCCAGACTACGGGATGAAAGAGAAAAACAAAGATTTTAATAAAAGGGGCTACCAGCAGGGCAACTTTGTTGGCATTTTGCACGGAATAGCTTTTGGGGAGCATATCGGTATAAATCAGGACCAACAACGTCATGATAACCGTGGCATAAGCGACGCCTTCGTTGCCAAACATACCGATTAAGACACTGGTGGAGAGGGAGGTTGCCAGCGTGTTGCTGAGGTTGGAGCCGAGCAAGGTGGTGATAATCAGATTGTCGCGGTGGCGAAAGAGCCGGTTTACGGTTTTAGCCTTGGAATTATTGCAGTTTTTTTCCTGATCAATCATATAAGCCTGAGAAGCTCCGGTGAGAGCCGTTTCCGAGCCGGAGAAAAAAGCGGACAGAAAAAGCAGAACCAGAACCGCAACAAGGGATATAATCATTAATTTTCCTTTGCCAAAAAGTTGTCTATTGCTTCGATTACGCGGTTTACGGTGTTGTCGACCTGTTCTTCTTTGGTTTCGACGATGATATCCGCTTCCGAGTAATAGGGGTATTCGTCGTGAATGTATTTTTCAAGCTTGGTTTTGAGCTGATCGTCGCTTCCTTTTAAAAAGGGGCGATGCTTTCGTCCGGCAGTGCGATGATACAGGACGTCAATATCTGCCTTCAGCCAGATGGTAATTGCATTTTGTCTGGCGTACTGGCGGGTTTGTTCGGCGACAAAAGAACCGCCGCCGGAAGCCAGAATGCAAGGGTCACCCTGAAGCAGCCTTTTCATAACGCGGGCTTCGCCGGCGCGGTATTCTTCTACGCCAAAACATTTTAAAACGTCTACCAGAGAGAGGCCGGCCGCTTTTTCGACTTCTTGGTCTCCGTCAACAAAAGGGAGATTTAGTTTTTTTGCCAGACGCTTTCCTACGCTGGTTTTTCCGCTGCCCATCAGACCGACGAGCAAAATGATTTTGTTTATTTGCTTTGTCATTTTTTTATAATTAAATTAATTTATCTTTCAAACTTCTTATGTTAAATATATAGGAACGGTAGTTTTTAGCAATATTTTTTTGGGAGGAATATGAATATGAGACAGAAAAAATCGAATCTGGCCTGGTATATTATCGGTTTGGCGGTGTTGGCTGCGGTGGTTTTTGTGGTGATGCACGAGGTTCCGATGCAGGTTGAACACGTTGAACAGGATATTCCGGTCAGCGTTAAGTAAAAGCCGGCATGACAAATCAAATAGACAGCTTTTTGAATATGATGCGTGCCGAGGTAGGCGCCTCGGCCAATACAATCGACGCTTATCGGCGGGACTTGGAGCAATTTGAGGCATTGTGCCGGTTTCAGGATTACAAAGACATCAAAGGCGAAGACATTGCCGGGTACGTTCAAGAGCTGAACCGGCAAAGTTATGCGGCGAGGTCGGTGGCCCGCAAGCTTTCGGCCGTCAGGGATTTTTTCAAGTTTTTGTATACCGAAAAAGTGATAAAAAACAATCCGACAACCGATATTCTGACGCCCAAACAAGAAAAACCGCTGCCCAAATATTTGACTCCGGAGGAAGTCAGGCTTTTAATCGATACGGCCGCAGCCGCCGAAAGTCCGGCACAGCGGCGGCTGGCGGCGATGCTGGAACTGATGTATGCCTGCGGCTTGCGCGTGTCGGAGCTGGTGTGTCTGCCTGAAAGCTGCATCGATTTTGATAAAAAACAGATTTTGGTCAGAGGCAAAGGCAGTAAAGAAAGATTGATTCCAATAGCGGGCGCAGCGGTTGACGCGATATCGGAATATCTCAATATTCGAGAAGAGTTTATTCGTGGCGGGCGAAAATCAATATGGCTGTTTCCTTCCAGAAGTTCTCGCGAGGGACATATAACCCGGGATGCTTTTTTTAAAAATATCAAAGAAACTGCCGTTAAGGCAGGAATTTCGCCGTTGCGGGTTTCACCTCATGTGTTGCGCCATTCGTTTGCGACGCATTTGCTGAACAATGGCGCCGATTTGCGTTCGGTACAAAAAATGCTGGGGCACGAAAGCATTGTAACGACGGAAATTTATACGCATATATTGTCAGAAAATCTTATAAGGGAAGTGCAGCAAAAACATCCGCTGGCACATATGAATTTAAAAAAATAAAAAAGAGGGCTGCCGTTATGACAACTCTCTTTTTTTACATTTAGAAGCAATTAAGCTCAGCTCGTGCTAAAGAAGCTTTCGGCTCTCTTCAACCATAGTTTACCTGTTATTGTTTGCCTGAATAATGGCCTCAATCTTGGGGCTTCCGGCAGAGAAGTAATCGATGATGTCTTTCATCAAAACAGCGTCTCCGGGCTGATGCAGTTCTTCAAGATATTGTAGAGGGCAGCGTTCGTCATAAGGGTTGCACAGCTGTTTTCCGGTGGCCTCTTCCAATTTTTCGACAAATTGAATCAGGACTGTTCTCCAGATGATGCTTGATGCAATGTCAACACCTTCAATGTTGTGAATACTGCTTTCGCCAAAAAAGTTTTTAACGAAGTTTACGACATCTTGACGGGTTTTAATCTTCAAATGTTCCATAAGTTTATATTTTTAAAATTAATAAATAGAAATAAAAATAGTTTGAGAATGAAAAGAGTCTTAGCATATTTATACAAAAATGCAATCTGAATTTTTGTTAAATAAGGTTTGCCAAAGCTAAAAACTGCCGCGGCGTTATCTGTTCGGGACGGAAAGACGGCTGGATTCCGATTTGAGCGCATTTGGCTTCCAGATCAGGAATCGATTTCAGGCTTTGACGAATCATTTTGCGCCGTTGGCCAAAGGCAAGGGACGTCAGTTTTTCAATTTTAGCCAGTTGTTCTTTAGTCAGTTGCGAATCGGCCGGGCGGAACAATAGGACACTGGACCAGATTTTGGGTGCAGGCACAAAGCAGTTTGGATTGAGGTCAAGAAGACGCTCGACGTTGCATTGCAATTGTGCAAGGATGGAAATCCGTCCGTAGTCTTTACAATTGACCGGGGCCAGAATACGGTCGGCGACTTCTTTTTGAAACATCAGCGTAAGACTGCTGAAAGCCTTGATATCGTATAGCCATCCGACCAAAAGCGGAACGGAGATGTTGTACGGCAGGTTTGATACGATGTGCTTGGGGGTTTCCGGGCAATCTGCAATATTGTATTTAAGGGCGTCACCGTTGACAATTTTTAAACAGTTGCCGGTTTTTTCCCTGATTTCTTCCATGACGGCTATACAACGCTCGTCCATTTCGATAACCGTAAGCTGCCGGGGGCAGGCTGACAGAATTGAACGGGTCAGACCTCCGGGACCGGGGCCGATTTCCCAGACAAATCCGTTGCCAAAGTCGCGCAGCCCTTGTCGTTCGAGAGACGTGCGAATGATTTTGTCAGTGATGTTCGAGTCCAGCAGGAAGTTTTGTCCCAAGGCTTTTTTTGCCATCAGGCCGTGTGCTTCGACAGTAAGGCGGAGGCTGGGCAGTTTTTGGATTTGCTCAGAAAAATCGTTCATCTTAGCTCCGGAGTTCAATTACGGCTTTTTGGCGAAGTTCCTGCAAAAGCTTTTTGGAAAGGACTTCCATTTTTTGATTTTCCAAAAAGGCACGGATTTGTTTTTCGTCGGGCAGTTCCGGTTTGTCTTTTTGGGGGTCGAAGGTTTTTTGGAGCTTGAGGATGTAATAGCCGTCGCCGACCAAAATCGGTTCGCTGATGTCGCCGCTTGACATTTTATTGAGGGCCGTTTCCAGCGGAGAAGCCAGCTTTCCTTTGTTTACCCAGCCCAAGTTACCGCCGTTTGCGGCGCTGGGACTGTCTGAAAACTGCATGGCGTAAAGCTCAAAACGGTCGTCGTGGCGCAGGTTGTAAACAAGGTCGGAGAGGTTTTTGGCATTGTCTTTTTTTATGTATATCTCGGAAATAAGATATTTGGGCGTCGTCAGGTCGTCTTTGGCTTCTTGAAGAGCGTTTTCGACTTCCTTTTGAGTCAGGGTGCCGTCGGCATAAGACTTTTTGCGTACCAATCGCAGCCAGGCCAGGTCGGATTTCATCTGGCTGGCAAAAGTATCGGGATTGACGTCAGCCTGTTTGAGGATGGTGTTCAACTGCCCCATGGGAATTTTATGCGAACGTTCAAATTGGCGCAGGGAGTTGTTAACTTCTTCTTCGGATATTTCTATGCCGTTTTTGGCCGCTTCCTGCAACTTTATCTGTTCGTCAATAGCGGCGTTGAGCACCCGCTGGGTTATCATTCCCCTGGTTTGAGCATTGAAAGGAATCCTTGTGGTCAGCAAAAAGGCGTTAATGCGGTTTTGGATATCTTCGTTGGAGATGATTTCGCCGTTGACGAGGGCCACGATTTTTAGAGACGAAGCCGCAGCCGGCAGGGAGGCGAATATAATTCCACAGCAAAGGACAAGTAACGTCGCAAATTTTTTCATGTGGTTTTCCTTTCAAAAGAAAAGTTATTTGGAAGCGGCTCCACCCAGCGTCTTGAGGTAGAAAGTGAAGCTGATTTCAAAATCTCCTTCATAGTCGGGGTCGCTGGAGTTATCCTGCCGCATAACGAAACTGAAGCGAGAACATTCGTCCTCATAAGTCAGCATGCCGCCGTGTTCCAGGGAACCGCCGTTGTCAGTCAAATCCTGCCGGTTATAAATGCTGAGAGACCAGTCTCTGGTCAACATGGCATTAAGGGACAGGTAAAGTTCTTTACGTTCACGTCCGTAGTCCAAAGACGATGCGTCGTTTGCTTGAAAATATATGTAGCCGATATATGCATTCAAGATTGGCGGACCGACGCGGGAAGAAAGTTCGCTATATGATAAATCATAATCATTTTTATCTAATTTGAAACGGTAGTTCATATCAAAATATTCGTGAGGCGCGGCATAAATGCGGCCGACGTAATCAGTGAAGTAACCGGTTTGTCCTTCAGCTTCGGTAAAACTTTCGTCTTTGTCGAACTTATAACTTTGGGCTAGAAAGATGGCCGTGCGTCCGTATTGGTTGCCGTATGCGCTCCAGTTGATGCCATAGCTTACGCGGCTTCCGGTATCGTTACGGTCGTAACCGGCATAGCGATCGAGGTCGAGAATGTTAGTATCGTCAAGTTCTACGTCCTGACTGTCTTCGTTAGGAATTTTGTCAGCTTTATTGTCTCCGTTGGGAGCGGCGACGGCGACAATAACCGGTTCCAATATCTGGCGGGAATCTTCGGTTGCCCGAACAAAAGGCAGACGCCATTCCAAGCCGACCTGCGGAAAGACGCGTCCTACCGTACCGTCAAAGGGACGTCCGTCGTCGTAGACATAGTCATCGACATAGTACAGGTCAGACTTTAACGATGCGCTCAATTTGTATTTTTCGCCGTAAGGGCTGGTGTAGGGAAGGTTCCATGAATTTATCATGGTCATGCGCTGGGTTGAGCTGGCTTCGTCGCGGGTGACCGAGGCAAAGTTTAAGACTGTCTTGGAATATGCGCCGTAAGGATCGGGGTCGCTGATGTTTTCGTAGTTAAACAACGGGAGGACGGTGGGTTTGTCCGTATCCTGGAGATCATAGCTCAGCAGGGTGTAGTAATAACCTTCGATAGATGCATAGTTGCGGTTGTCAAAACCCTGCATTTTAACGTTTGAAGTCAACCAGGCATCGTCTTTTTTCGGCAGAGAAAGGTCTTTCAGATAAGCACTGTCGGAAGCGTAGTTGATTTCACTGCTGGCAACCCAGAAGTCGTTGACTTCGTACCGGCCGTCCAAGAACAGGCTTCCGCGGTTCTTTTTGGTATCGGGATCACGCATAGTGGTTCCGGAGGCATTGATGTCGCCGCGGTAAAAATATTTGTTGAACGCACCGGAAGCGACAATGCCTTTGTCGCTGGTCAGAATAGGGTTGAACAAAACGTCTTCCTGGTCGGAGATGCTCCAGAAGTATTGCGGCTGGATTGCCGCTCCGAGATAGCTGTTAGAGCTTAATTTGGGAAATAAGAAGCCGGAGCGTCTTTTTACGGTGGGGTCGGGATGCGACAGAAAGGGCGTGTAGAGAACAGGTACGCCTTTGATTTCGACGGTGGCGTTTTGGTAGTTGATATCCTGAGTTTCCGCATTGTGTTCAACCTTGCGCGCCTTTATTTGCCAAAGCGGATTTTCGTTACGGCAGGCGTCGCAGGGAGAGTAGACCACATTGGTCATGATTTTTTTATCTTTGGCGCCGCGGCGGAAGGTGCTGGCGGCAATGCGGGTTTTATCCAGCATAATGATTTTGATGTTTTTCATCTCGCCCTGGGTCATTTTGTCGGTAAGTTCGACATAGTCAGAAAATACGACACTGCCGTTTTCTTCTACCAGAACAACATTGCCGACCGCGGTTATGATGTCTTCTTTTTGATTGTAAATGACCTTATCCGCCTTAAGCGTGAGGTTATTGCGGATGATTTCCACGTTGCCGAGGGCCGTGATTGTTTGCAGTTCCTGATTGTTTTCAACTGCGTCGGCACTGAAATAGATATCGGGATTTTCTTCGTTGATGGCTTTTGCTGGCGCCGGTACGGCTGCCGTTATGTCCATTTGAGGCGAAAAGCCCTTAACGGTGGAAACAGCCAGATTTTTTACGGTTTCGGCCGCCTCGGGATGAGACACTTTGGCCAGAACCGGAGCCGGTTGCAAAAACATACCACAAATTAAGAGGCAGGACAGACGGACCAGAGATTTAAACATCTTCTTCTCCGGCGGTGTCAGGCTGAAATTTTTTTCTTTTGCGAAAGAATGTGGGGTGATAAAAACGGAGCATATATAAACAGCCCAAAAACGGCAGCAGCAAATTCAGGTAGACCAGCGGCAGCAGCGAAAGATGTTTGACCGCCAGATTTCCGAACGCAAGGTCAAGCGCCTGGATTAAGACCATACCGGCAACGGAGATGGATACGATTTTGATTTGTCCGCGGCGGTTGAAGTTGCCGACCAGGAGGCCGGTGCAGGCCAAGAGCGCAAAAACAACGTTAAGCAGAGGCGTGGTGATGCGTTTGTTGCCTTCTACGATATAACGGTTAACTTCTTTGGGCGTTAGTTTGGGATTGCTGCGGGCGGTAAGAAGTTCGTATAGCGTTTTCTCCCTGACGCCGGCTTCTTTCCTGGCTTTAGTTTCCTTGGCCCCGAAATCAACCGAATAGCGGTCAAAGGAAACGGAAGTGAACTGCCGGGTTTCTTTGTCTATTTCCTGCCGGTTTCCGTGTACCAGAATGATGCGGGGACCTTTGGCGGTGGTGATGATACGTCCCTGTTCGGCAGAAACGGTAGATTTTGTCTTGGGGTTGCGCTCATCGTTTATGAGAATGCCGCTGACGGAACCATCCGGTTCGTGGGTCGTGATAAAAACGGTAAGATTGCTTTGGAGTGTGGTAAATTCACCTTCGCGGAACATCAGGTGCGAGACATCGTTTTTGACCTGCCACTGCAATTCGTTGAATTCGCTTTCGGCTTTGGGAATGCCGATGTTGATTACATAGACGTTAAACAGACACATAACCATTCCGACGAAAATTGCCGGTTTGGCATTTTGCCAGGGGCTGATGCCGGCGGCTTTCATAACGACAAGTTCCCGGTCGGAAAGCATCCGGTTGTAAACGAACAAAACTGCGGCAAACAAAGATATCGGCGAAAGAATGGTAAAAATGCGCGGCATCAGCAGAGACGTCATTTTGACAAACAAACTGACGGCAATGCCTTTGTTGGTTATTAAATCGACAAAACGGAGGGACTGGGTCAGCCAGATGATGGACATCAACGAAAATGAAACCAGCAGGAAGCCGACGACAATTTGTTTTGCTATGTAGGTGTTTAGCTTTTTCATGCCGACGATTATAACTAAAATATATTATTAGAAAACTAAATTTTTTCAAATATTACAAAAATATCTAAATTTTTAGTATAAAAAAACGCAAAAATCCAGGAAAAAATGGTTTTGGCGAGCCAAAGGTTGCAGGAAAAGGCCGGGCGCAATCTTAATGCGGTGCGGTATTCATACCAAGATATGCCACAATAATTAATTTTGCCTTGAATAAGTATTTGTTTACTAATATCATTTAGCCTGTAGAAGAACAACAAACACTATAAGGAACGAATATGGACGGATCTGTAGCTTCGCAAGTCGCTGCCAAATGGCGCAAAAAAAGAGGGTCCTTAATTATGGCCCTTCACGAAATTCAGGGTATTAAAGGGTATGTTCCCTGGGAAGACGCGGTTGACGTCGCCACCGGAATGGGAATTCCCCTGGCCAGAATATATGAGGTTTTGACATTCTATAACTTTTTCAAGTTGGATGCTCCAGGCAAAGCGGTTATCTCGGTGTGTACGGGGACCGCTTGTTATTTAAAGGGAAATGACAAGGTTTTGGAGGAATTTAAAAAGGAACTCGGCATTAAAGAAGGCGAGAGTACGGAAGACAGAATGTTTCATCTGCAGTGCGTCCGATGCGTGGGTTGCTGCGGGTTGGCACCGGTTTGCGTCGTAAACGGCAAAACTTACGGCCGGGTCAGCCCCAATGATGTCCGGAACATTTTGGACGAATGGCGCAACAAGCTCAGCGAGGAGGAATAGGACTATGGCCGAGACTGATATTGACAAGAGATTTGACATTCATGAAATTGCCAAAAACAAGCAAGCCGAACTAGACCGGTTTCAATGCAGCATATACTGCTGTCATTCGACCGGCTGCAAGTCTTCGGGCAGCGATGATTTGATAGACCTTATCAAACAGGCAATCGTTGACCACGGTATTGAAGACAAGGTTCGGATTGTTGCCACCGGCTGTATGGGGCTATGCGCTCAAGGGCCTTTAATCAGGGTAGAAATCAAAGGACAGAAAGACGTTCTGTATAAGCGTTTGGAGCCCTTGGTGGCGAGACTGATTATTACCGAACATGTCGTTCCCGCGTTAAAACTTGCCGAAGGCGAAGTTTTTGAATTGCCGGAATTTTTGGCTCAACACGTTTTGTCGCTTGATTTGCCGTTTTTTACCAAACAGGAAAAGGTGGTGCTGAAGGACGCCGGCCGTCTGGATCCCGAAGACATCCATGAATATATTGCCCACGGCGGTTACCTGGCTTTGGAAAAGGTGTTGAAAACGATGACACCGCAAGAAGTTGTCGAGGTAATTAAGAAATCCGGCCTGCGCGGCCGCGGCGGCGGCGGATTTTCCACCGGAATGAAATGGGAACTGGCGTCAAAAGTGCCGACCGTCGATGAGAAATTCATCATCTGCAACGGTGACGAAGGTGACCCGGGAGCCTATATGGACCGCAGTATTTTGGAAGGCGATCCGCATGCGGTTATTGAGGGCATGATGATTGCAGCTTATGCCATCGGTGCTACGGACGGTTGGTTTTATGTGCGGGCGGAATATCCGCTGGCGGTCGAAAGGCTGGAAAAAGCGATTAAGGCCTGTAAAAAGAACCGTTTGCTGGGCAACAACATTATGGGGACGGACTTCTGTTTCAACATTGACGTTCGTTTGGGAGCGGGAGCCTTTGTTTGCGGAGAGGAAACAGCCTTGATTCATTCCATTGAAGGCAAGCGGGGTACTCCGCGTCCGCGTCCGCCGTATCCGACCAATAAAGGATTGTGGGACAAACCTTCCTGCGTCAATAATGTGGAGACCTTGGGGAATATTGCAAAAATTATTCTGAAAGGTCCGGAGTGGTTTGCTTCTTTCGGTACCGAAACGTCTAAAGGAACCAAGGTGTTTGCGCTGACCGGTCAGGTTGAACATTCGGGGTTGATTGAAGTTCCGATGGGAACGACGATTAACGAAATCGTTAATGAAATCGGCGGCGGCGTACCCAACGGCAAAAAACTGAAGGCGGTTCAGACCGGTGGTCCGTCCGGCGGCGTGATTCCGGCCGAGCATATGGATTTGCCGGTATGTTACGAGGAACTCAAAAAGGTTGGATCGATTATGGGGTCCGGCGGCATGATTGTGATGGACGACAGTTCCAACATGGTTAACATAGCCAATTTTTATCTTGATTTTACGGTCGACGAATCCTGCGGAAAATGCGCTCCCTGTCGTATCGGCGGCAAGCAGATGCTGCTTTTGCTGGAGAAAATCAACAAAGGCAAAGGCACCAAGCAGGACTTGGAGGATTTGAAACGGGTTGCGCAGGCAATGCAAAAAGCTTCTTTGTGCGGCCTGGGTCAAACGGCGCCTAATCCGGTGCTTTCAACTTTGCGCTTTTTTGAAAACGAATATTTGGAAAAGCTGGTCGACACTCCCAAACAGGCAGAGGAGAGATAATCATGGTAAAATTGAAAATAGATAATTTTGAAGTTGAAGTTCCCGAAGGTACGTCCATTTTGGAAGCGGCACGCCAGGCACAGATTGACATTCCGACATTGTGCAAACATCCCGACGTTGACCCTTCCGCCGGTTGCGGCATGTGTATTGTCAAGGTGAACGGGAGAATTTTGCGTTCTTGCTGTACTCCGGCAGCCGAAGGTATGGAAGTGATTACCGGCGATGCCGAAATAGTCGGTGTGAGACGGACGGTGTTGGAACTGATTTTGAGCAATCATCCCAACGAGTGTCTGACGTGTATTCGTTCGGGACACTGCGAATTGCAGGATATGGCCAACAGTTTCGGCATTGCTCATTCTCATCTGCCGAGCTTGAACAAGAAGTTTGAGCTGGACGATTCAACCAAATCAATTGTTTTGGACCCCTCAAAATGCATTATTTGCGGACGATGTGTGGAGGTTTGCCAAAATCAACAGAACGTCTGGGCTCTGAGCTATTTAAACCGGGGATTGGCAACGCGTATCAGCGCTGCCGGCGGCATTAAGCTGGCAGACAGCCCCTGTATTAAATGCGGACAATGTTCAGCGCATTGTCCGACCGGCGCGATTGTCGAATATGACGAAACTCAGAAAGTGTGGGAGATGCTGCGTGACCCTGATATCATTACGGTAGTGCAGATTGCTCCGGCGGTAAGAGTGGCAATAGGTGAGGAATTTGGTTACGATTTTGGTGAAAATCTGACCGGAAAGACATATGCCGCATTGCGCCGGCTGGGGTTCAACAAGGTGTTTGACACTAATTTCGGCGCCGATTTAACGATTATTGAAGAAGCTACCGAGTTTGTCGAACGCTTTAAAATGAATCCGGCATCGCTGCCGATGTTTACTTCCTGCTGTCCGGCATGGGTTGATATGCTGGAAAAATATCATTCCGACATGATAGACAATTTCTCTACCTGCAAGTCTCCGCAATCAATGGTGGGAGCTTTAGCCAAGACGTATTACGCCGAGAAGATGGGGCTTAATCCGGCCAAGATTAGGGTGGTTTCAATTATGCCCTGTACGGCGAAGAAGTGGGAGATTACCCGCAGCAAGGATATGAGCAGTTCCGGTTTTCAGGATGTGGACGTGTCTCTGACGACCAGAGAATTATGCCGGATGATAAAGCAGGCCGGCATCAATTTCCGGGATTTGAAAGATGAAGAGGCCGACAGCCCGTTGGGCGAGTATTCCGGCGCGGGAACGATTTTCGGTACGACCGGCGGCGTTATGACTGCGGCTTTGCGGACGGCTTATTACTATATTACCGGCGAAGAGCTCGGTGAAATTAATTTTGCCGAAATAGAAGGGCTGGAAGGCGTCAAGGAAGCCGAAATCGACATTAAAGGCACAAAGGTGCGGATTGCCGTTGCCCACGGTGCCGGCAATGTGGAAAAGGTTTTGGATAAGGTTCGCGAAGCCAAAGCCAACGGCGAAGAGCCTCCGTATCATTTTATAGAGGTAATGGCTTGCCGCGGCGGTTGTATCTCCGGCGGCGGCCAGCCGAGGGTAATGATGCCGGGGCAGCCGAAGCCTCGGGGCATTACCGATGAAATCCGTATTAAACGTGCAAAGGGACTGTTGGACGAAGATTTGCATGCACGAAACCGTTTGTCTCATCATAATGAGGCGGTTAAGGTGTTGTACAGCGAATATTTGGGCAAACCGGGTTCCGGCAAATCCCATGAGTACCTGCATACGCATTATACGGCCCGTCCGATGTATAATCGCTAGGGTTAAGATAAAAAAGAACCTCCGTAAAAGGAGGTTCTTTTTTATCTGTTTACAAATGCGGAGTTGTACGGATTAATGTGCCGCAGGGCCTCCCTTGGTGACGACAACCATAGCTTCGCGCAAAAGCCGGTCGTTGAGCATATATCCGGTCTGCAACTCGGCAATTACGGTTCCGGCCGGTTTGGAAGCATCTTCGACTTCTTGGATTACTTGATGAAAATTAGGGTCAAAAACCTTCCCCATAATATCCATACGCGAAATGCCGAATTTGTTAAACACCTTCATCAACTCTGCTTCGGTGAGTTCGACGCCTTTGAGCAGGGCTTCGCAGTTTTCCTTGTTATCGTCTTTGGCGACGGCTTCAATGGCGCGGTGGAGGTTGTCGGCAACGCTGAGCAGATTTTTGCCAAAAGAGGAAATGGCGTATTTGTTGTTTTTTTCAATTTCCTGAGCGCAGCGGCGTTTGGTGTTTTCGGCTTCGGCAAAAGCTCGCAGGTAGTCTTCGCGAAGCTTTTGGTTTTCGGCCTGGAGCTGTTCGATGTCAACCTCGGGAGCTTCTTCTGGTTCCGCTTCGTTTTCAACTTCCGGGAGGTTTTTATCTACCTGGTTATCCACTACGTTGCCGGCCTCGGTTTCAGGGGTGTTTTTTTTGTTCTTTTTCATCTTTTTTCTCTTTAAATATTTATTGCTTACGTGTATATATATATAAGGAATTTAGTGACTAAAGCTTGACAAGTCAAGAGTGATAGTCTTTTATTAGAAAAAGAGCGCCTTTTTTGGCATAAAAATGTAATTATTTTCGACTTCTTGAAAGATGTGATATGGAAGCTGCAATATTAAATCCTGATATTCAAAATAATCTGAAAATGCTACCCAAGGGGTTTAATAAAAAGAAATTTACGATAACCTATAACGTAACGACCAATCCTAATTTACAGGAAATTCAAAATCTTTCAAAAGTTCAATGTCTCGGTAAAAAAAACTGGCCCCAAATCGATACCGTCAAATCATGGATGATTTCTTCGGAAACCGCCACTTTTATGAAGTGGGGCGGATTGGGCATGGTGGCTTCGGAACTGCCGGAAGCCTTTAACAACTGCTTTGGTCAAAACGGCGACGTTCTGACGGTGGTGACGCCGATGTATCTCGGAGACACCGGCAAGAAAAAGGCCGAGCTGAATGGCAATGTTTATTGCGGTGCCGAGCATCGTTCCTGCGAAGTGAAAAAAATCAAGACGATTGAGGTTCCGTTTTTGGGCGAACGTTCGGTTTTGGTTAAATACAAGGTTAACGTTTATACCGGAACTTATAACGGAACGCCGTACATCTTTTTGAGCAATGACCGCTTTTTCGATATTAATCCGCACGAAAACAATCCTTCCGCACAAGACGGATGTTATGTTCTGAACCGCTCGGGAATTAACGAGGTTGAACGGTTTGCATTCTTTTCCAAAGCGGTATATGTTTTATTGAAAACGCTGTGCAGCGAAGGTGTCAAGGGTTTGGACTGCCCGAATGTGGTGATTGCGAACGATTGGCATCTGGGCGCTTTGTCCGGGCTGATGAAATATTTTACCACGGCACAGGTTGAGGCCAAAATGATGGATGCGGAACTGGCCGAGAAAATCCGCAAGATTCCGGTGGTTCATATTGCACACCACCTGGGGTATCAGGGCTGGGATTATGACAATACGGTCAAGATACTGAATTCCCTTTATGAAAATCTGTCAATGCAGGTGCTTAAAAATGCCAAGGCGATTAAAAACAGCAATCCGCGGGCAACCAACACACTGATTGTGCACGATTGTTATAATCAGGCGTCCTGCAATTTTCATCTGGCAGACAGAGTTGTTACGGTTTCGAAAAACTATCTGGAAGAAGTTTCCAAAGAACTGGGGTTTGGTTTTGATTTTCGCGACATTCTGAAAATCCGCAAAGACCACCGTAACTTTTTCGGAATCGTCAACGGTTATGACAAACGGCTGATTTCTCCCAACAAAGAAAAAATCGAGAAGATTAACGCTTATTTCGGCGACGTCGACTTCAAGTTTTTTGACGAGACGCATCTGGAGGCCAAGCAGCACAACAAGCGCGAATTTATCAAACTGCTTTCGAGGATAGCTTCTGACAAAGAATATAAGCAAAAGGTGATTCCGCTGATTGATATTTATCAGTTTGACAGCATCGGCCAGACGCTGAAAGATCCGGAGCGGACCCCGATTATCTGCGCTACCAGCCGGTTGGTCGAGCAAAAAGGCTATGACATTGCGGTGCAGGCGATATTGAATCTGGCTCAAAAGTACGGTCGTTTCCGGTCTCATCTTCCGGTCTTTATTTTGGGCGGCGCCGGCGATGCCAACTATTTTGAACTGTTGATGAAGCTTAAGGACAAGGTTGCCGAGGTTGACAAGAAGACGGCGGAACGGATTTACGTTTTTCGCGGATATAAAGACGAGTTTGCTTATGCTATTCAGTTGGCGTCGGATTTTTACATGATGCCTTGCCGGTTTGAGCCCTGCGGTCTGACGCAGATGGAAGCCATGGCCAAGGGAGCGTTGCCGATAGCGATGTCGACCGGGGGCCTGGTTGATACGATAGAAGACGGCGTTGACGGTTTTCGTACCGAAGTGTTCTTTACCGAAAAACGGCGGGTGTTCGGAAGCAACCTGACGGCCAAGCGTTTGAAAACGAATGAGAATGCCTATACGGAAACCCTGTATAAAGCTTTGGCTATTTATTACAGCAAGCCGTCGCAGATTAACAATATGAAGAAAAAGGCGATGGAAAAAGATTTCAGCTGGAACGCCGAAGACGGTTCGATTTACAAATATCACCGTCTGCTTAAAACCGGGCATTTGTAAAAAAGAATAAATCCTGACGGTTTTTTTGCTGTCGGGATTTTTTTTAGAATTTAAATCCATATTCAAAAACGGTTTAATGACGGGTTAGGATACAAAGCCGGATAAAAGTTCTGCTTTTTATCATCAAATAAGCTGTTGCACAGGAGCGAAAAGCGGGATATTATTCCGACATAACTGAATATGAAAAGGTAGGAAAAATGCGCCATTCACAAAGAGCTAACAACGAAATCAGAAATATTGAACTTGTTCCCGGCTTTAATCCTTATGCCGAAGGGTCTTGCCTGGTAAAATTCGGCGGTACTCATGTTATTTGCACGGCCAGCGTGGAAGAGAAAGTGCCGGCGTGGCTGAAGGGGCAAAACAAGGGATGGATAACCGCGGAATATGCAATGCTGCCGCGCTCTGCACAAGTCCGGGTTCCGCGGGAGAGCAAAAAGCCTTCCGGCCGCACTCAGGAGATTCAGCGGCTTATCGGACGTTCTTTGCGTTCGGTGGTTAATCTCGAAAATATGAAAGACATTTCAATTTGCATCGACTGCGACGTTATTCAGGCCGACGGGGGAACACGCGTTGCTTCAATTACCGGCGGTTTTGTCGCGTTGTATCAGGCTATCCATAAACTGATGGCGGAAAAGAAAATCAAGGTTAATCCGATAAGAGAATTTGTGGCTGCGGTTTCGTGTGACATTTTTAACGGAGAAGCGATTTTGGACGTGGATTACGAAGAGGATTCAAATTCGCAGGTGGATATGAATTTTGTAATGACCGAAAGCGGCAAAATAGTGGAAATCCAAGGAACGGCTGAAGGCGAACCGTTTGAAGAGGCACAGTTTAACCAGCTGCTGGCTTTGGGCCGTGAGGGCATTGCCTTGCTGATTGCCAAACAGAAAGAAGCTTTGGGAGTCAAATAGATGAAAATTGAGAAACTGGTGGTCGCATCTCATAATCAGGGAAAAATCGATGAGATAAAACGGATGATGGCTCCGTTTAAGGTGGATGTCGTTTCGGCGCGCGAGCTTGAATTGCCGGACGTGGAGGAAACCGGAACGACCTTTCGGGAAAATGCGGCGTTAAAAGCCAATCAGTTAAGCGAAATATCCGGATTGCCCTGTTTGGCCGATGATTCCGGATTGTGTGTCGATGCCCTGGGAGGAAAGCCCGGCGTTTACTCTGCCCGCTATGCCGGTCCGGAAAGAGATTTTGACCGGGCTATGGAGTACCTTATTGAAGAGTTAAGGAACAGCGGCAGCAATGATTGGTCTGCACATTTTTCTTGTGTGCTGGCTCTGAAAATTCCGGGTCGGGAATGCCGATTTTTTGAGGGGAAGGTCGAAGGCGAAATTGTTTCCGAAAAGAGCGGACATAACGGTTTCGGTTTTGATCCGATATTTAAGCCGCACGGTTTTGACAAGACGTTTGCAAATTTTACGGCAGAGGAAAAGGCCAAAATTTCACACCGTGGCCGGGCATTTGAGAAGTTTTGCCGGGAATTAGAAGATTTAATCAGCAATTAAGGACCGAGACTCTGGGCGTCATTTATAACATATCTGCTTCCAATTGCTTTGTCGATACCGTGGCAGAGCGTTTTTTGGCTGAATACAGGGATAATCCGCTGGCATTGGCAGAGGTTTTGTTTCTGCTGCCAAACAGGCGCGCCTGCAAAGCGATGGCCGATGCTTTTGTTAAAGCTCAGGGGATGCAGCCGACGCTGCTGCCGCAGATGACGCCTATCGGTGACGTTGAGGAAGATGAGCTTCTGCTCAGCGGGGAGGGTGCAGAAGAAGCCTTGTTCGGGCTGCCTCCGGCAATCGAACGTTCTGAAAGGCTGATGCTGTTTACCAAAATCATTATGGCCAAACCAAGCGATTTCGGGTTGGAAAAGATGTCGTTGAATCAGGCTTGTTTTCTGGCTCAGGAACTGGCGCGGCTGATAGATACCGTTCATAATGAAAATCTGGATTTTTCCAATCTGGCGCAGCTGGTGCCGGAGGAATATGCCGCCCATTGGCAGGAAACGCTGAAGTTTTTGGAAATTATCACCCGGTATTGGCCGGAAATTCTCAAAGAGCGCGGTTTGAGCGATCCGAGTTTTCGGCGCAACGAGCTTATTCGCCGGCAATGCCATATATGGCGGAAGCATCCTCCGGCAAAAAGAATCGTTGCCGCGGGAACAACAGCTACGTTTCCGGCGATGAAAGAACTGGCGGCGACAGTTTTGGCTCTGCCGAAGGGCGAGTTGATTATCAACGGGTTGGATCGGGAACTGGACGCAGATTCCTGGGCAGCGATTGATGAAACGCATCCTCAGTTTGAATTGAAGGAATTGTTAGATTATCTGGAGCTGAAACGGGAAGACGTCGCTGATTTTGAACCGGCACGGAATATTGAGCGGGAAAAACTTATCAGTGAAGTGATGCGTCCGGCAAAGACTACCGACAAATGGCGAAATTTGGCGGCGGAGGGAATAAAATCCGAGGCATTGCACGGCATAACGGCGGTTAATTGCAATGATATCCGGGAAGAGGCTTTGGCAATAGCCTTAATTATGCGTCAGACACTGGAAATTCCTGAGAAAACCGCAGCATTGGTTACTCCGGACCGAAACCTGGCCCGCCGCGTGGCTTCGGAACTGGAGCGCTGGGATATAAAAGTTGACGATTCCGCGGGGCGTCCGTTGACCTTAACGCCGGTCGGAACGTTTTTGCGATTGGTGGCCAAAACGGCAGTCAGGGAATGCCGGCGGATTGACTTTTTAAGTTTGCTGAAGCATCCGTTGACGGGATTGGGGCAGAGTTATGCGGAAACGCGTATGCTGACTCGGCAGCTGGAGCAGAAAGTCTGGCGGGGCGGCAAAGCAGACGAGGCGTTGGAAGCCTTTGCAGCAAAGCTTTGTGAACTGCAAGGCGATTTTTCCGAGTTGTGCAGCGGCGAGAAAGCCGATTTGAAGGGTTTAATCAGAAGCCATATCAAAGCGGCGGAACGGATTGCCTCTTTAAGCGATAAGGACGGCGGACAAATTTTGTGGCGCGGCGATGACGGCGAAGCCGCCGCAAACTTTATTGCCGATTGGTATGAAAAAGCCGAGGTTCTGGGCGAAATCGACGTTAAGGAATATTTGGGACTTTGGGAAGCAATGGCGGCGGGCGTCATGGTACGTCCGAAATTCGGTATGCATCCGCGGTTGAGAATTCTGGGTCCGATTGAAGCCCGTCTGACACATTTTGATACCCTCATCGCAGGGGAAGTTAATGAAGGCGTTTGGCCTCAGGCTGCCGCAAGCGATCCATGGATGTCGCGGCCGATGAAAAAAGATTTCGGATTTCCGCTGCCGGAAAAGGCTATCGGCGTATCGGGATTGGACTTTTCCCTGTTGATGGGGGCAGAAGAGGTTTTTCTGACCCGGGCGGAGCGCGTGCAGGGTACGCCGATGGTTAAATCCCGCTGGTGGATGCGACTGGAAACGGTGTTAAAAGCATTGAACCTTTCGATTAATGATTTCAGCGATGTCGTCTACCGTCTGTCGGCAAAAAATTTTGACAAACCCGAGCAGTTTGAAAAAGTAAACGCTCCGGCTCCCTGTCCTCCGGTGAGTGCGCGCCCGAGGGAATTGTCGGCCAGTGCCATAGAACTTTTGATGCGTGATCCGTACAGCGTTTTTGCCAAGTATATTCTGAGGCTCAAACCGCTGGATGACGTAGAGACCGATTTGACCATGGCGGATTACGGTACGATTATTCATGCGATTTTGGAAAAATTCAATAATAAGTATAATGAGGCTTTACCGCCCGACGCGCTTGAAAAGCTGTTGGAAATCGGCAAAGAAAGTTTTGCCGAAAACAATCTTGCCTTGGAGCGCAGAGCTTTTTGGTGGCCTAATTTTGAAAAAATTGCCGAGCATTTGGTGAAAGTGGAAGAGGAATATCGTCAGGAGGTCAGAAAAGTCCATAACGAGGTTAAGGGCAAGTTTAGTTTTAATGCTCCGGCAGGGGTGTTTACGGTGACGGCAAAAGCGGACCGTGTTGACGAAACCAAAGACGGCCGGATAAACATTATTGATTACAAAACCGGAAAAATCCGTACTCCCAAGGAAGTGGCCAAGGGGTTTGCTCCACAGCTTCCCATTGAAGGGCTGATTGCGGAAAAGGGCGGATTTGGAACGCTTCCGGCCGCGGAAGTGGCAAAACTGATTTATTGGCAGCTGGGGCGCAGAGAGACGGTTATCGAGGAAAATATGGAAGATATTTTGGCTACGACGGAAGATCATCTGCATAAGCTGATATCCGTTTTTGACTTTGAAACGACGCCGTATATTTGCCATCCCAATCCCAAGCGGATTCCCGAGTATTCGGATTATGAACAGCTGGCGCGGGTTAAGGAGTGGTCGGTTGCGGAGGAGGAATAAAGGCCGGGCAGGCTTTTGTCAGGAAGGGTTGTATTAATGGACATTGAAGCTCAAAGAAAAGCACGAATCGAACTGGCTACGGCGCAGCAGCGGGCGGCGTCGAATCCGGATTGTTCAGTGTGGGTGGAAGCTTCTGCCGGCACCGGAAAAACCAAAGTGCTTTCAGACCGGGTGCTGCGGCTGTTGCTTAAAGGCGTTCAGCCGGGGCGGATATTGTGCCTGACCTATACCAAAGCGGCAGCGGTTGAAATGAATACGCGTATTGCCGGACGGCTGAGCCGGTGGGCGGTTATCAATGACGTCGAACTTCAGGAAGAATTGGAAAAACTTTTGGGCTTTCGGTTGGAAGATACGTCAAAAGCTGAAGAAATCAAAGCTCAGGCACGCAAGTTGTTTGCCGTTTTGCTTGATACGCCCGGAGGTATGAAGATTCAGACCATTCACAGCTTTTGTCAGGAGATTTTAAAGCGATTTCCGCTGGAAGCAAAGATTTCTCCTTATTTTGAAGTTATGGATGACCGTACGGCCAAGGAGGCGGTTGAGGAAGTCAAAAAACGGTTGTTGCAGAAAATTGAAGAAGAGCCGGAGAGCAGAACGGCCCGGGCGTTGGCTTTCATTACCAGACAAGTCAGCGAATTCACGTTTCCCAAGCTGATGAGTTCGTTGACGGACAATCGCAGCAAAATAGCCAGGCTTTTGGGAAAATACCGGTCTTTGGATATGTTGCTGGCGGAAACTTCCCGTCGGCTCGGCGTTTCTGAAAATGAGACGGAAGAAGGTTTGAAACAGGCTTTTGTTTCAGAAACTGACGTTGTAAAACTGAAAGCGTTGACGGCGGCTCTGGCGCAGGGCAGCGATACCGACAGAAAAAAGGCGGTTTGTTTAGAAGCGGTGTTGAACAGCCGTCGGCCGGAAGTCCTGTATGACGATTATCATGCCGTTTTTTTGACCGCAGACAATCAGCCCCGCAAAAACATTGCAACTAAAAAAGCCTTGGCAGTATATCCCGAAGGGGCGGATTTTGCATTAGCGGAGGCGGAACGGCTGACGGAAACGGACAACAAAATCGCCGCAGCCAGGCTTTTGGCGGCAACCCGCGCGGTTTTGTTTCTGGCAGATGACTTAATCCGCGGATACAATGAATATAAGAAAATCCATTCTAAAATGGATTATGAAGACCTGATTGTGCAAACCAGGGAGCTGCTTGAGAACCCGGGCGTGGCTGACTGGGTTTTATATAAGCTTGACGGCGGCATTGACAACGTCTTGATTGATGAGGCTCAAGATACGTCACCGGATCAATGGGCAATTATCCGCGCGATTACCAATGAGTTTTTTAACGGGCTGGGTGCCAAGGACAAAAACTGTACGGTATTTGCCGTGGGTGACCGTAAACAGTCGATTTATTCTTTTCAGGGGGCTGATCCGCAGGAATTTGAGCGTATGCGCCGGTATTTTGCAGAAGAGCTGAAAAGTTCGGGCAATTTTAACGAGGTCAATCTGGAAGTTTCTTTTCGTTCAACGGCTGCCATCCTAGATACGGTGAACTGTGTGTTTGCCGATGAAGAAGCCAAAAAGGGTGTGGCTTTGGAGGGTCAGAGCGTTGTTCATACGCCGTCTCGTATCGGCGAAGGCGGAAGAGTGGAGTTATGGCCGTTGATAGAAGCTGACGACGGCGAAAATCCCGACATATGGCTGCCGCCGATTGAACGGGTGACGGCAGAATCGACGAGTTCCCGTCTGGCAAAAATGATAGCGGAGCGGATAAAATGTCTGGTAGAAGGGAAAGAGCCGCTGGCATCGCAAAACCGTCCCCTGCGCTATAAGGACTTTATGGTATTGGTTCAGCGGCGCAACAGCTTTGTAGAAGAGTTTGTCCGTGCCTGCAAAAATGCGGGTGTGGCCATTGCGGGCATAGATAAAATAAGTTTGCTGGAGCAGGTTGCCGTGCAGGATTTGGTTGCTGTCGGTAAATTTATCCTTCTGCCGGGCGATGATTTGACCCTGGCGACAATTTTGAAGTCTCCTTTGTGGGGATTGACGGACGACGATTTGTTTGAGCTGTGTTATAGCCGGGGAGACAAAAGCCTGTGGTCCCGGCTGGGAGCGAATCCGAAGTACGGAAAAGTTTATTCGGAATTGCAGACGCTGTTGAATATGGCGGACTTCGTACGGCCGTTTGAGCTGTATTCCTATATTTTGAATAAAATGGACGGCCGGAGAAAGTTTGTTTCGCGCATCGGCTACGAGGCGGAAGACGGCATAGACGAATTCGTCAATCTCAGTTTGAATTTTGAACAAGAGCATATTCCGACATTGCAGTTGTTTATCGATTGGATTGAAAAAGACGAGGTGGAGATAAAAAGGGAATTGGAGCAGAGCGAAGCCGATGCGGTGAGGATTATGACGGTCCACGGTTCCAAAGGTTTACAGGCTCCGGTGGTTATACTTCCGGATACGGTGAGGGTTAAAAACATCCGTAACGAAGCCGGACTGTTGTTGGATGACGTGATGTATTATCCGTTCAGTTCGGCTGATTTCGAAACCAACTGCAAAAGGATTAAGGAGCGGGAAAAGGAACTTTCCCTTGAAGAGTATCGGCGGCTTTTATATGTTGCCTTGACCCGGGCCGAAGAGCGTCTTTGTATTTGCGGATACAAGCTTAAAAACAAGCCGAGCGAGGATTCATGGTATGAACTTTGCCGGGTGAACCTGGAAAGGATAGCCCATGACAATGCCGGAAATCTGGAGTATGAGGTTATACAGGAGCGTCCGGTAAAGCCGGCTGAGGAAATTCAACGTACGGAAACGGCGGTGCCGGATTTTTCGTGGTTAAGGTCTGTCGCGCCGGAAGAAGGGCCGCTGGCCAAGCCGTTGACTCCCTCCAAGGCGGATGAGGACGAGCCGGCATTGATTTCGCCAATAGGGCATGATGGCAAGAGCTGTTACCGCCGCGGGCAGATTATTCATAAACTGCTGCAGTTTCTGCCGGTCAGCGAAAGCAAAAATAAAGGTTTGGTCATTGAAGAGTTTTTACGGCGAAATGCCGCGGACATCAGCGACGAAGATGTTGAACGGATTAAAAACGAAGTTCTGCGTTTGCTGAACGACGAGCGGTTTTCGGCGGTGTTTGGCAAAAACTCAAAGGCAGAAGTTCCGGTAATGGGACTAGCTGACGGTCGTATTATTTCCGGCCAAATTGACCGTTTGGTGGTTGAGGACGACCGCGTGATGATTGTCGATTTCAAAACCAATCGTCCGGCCGCGTCCAGTCCGGATGAAGTGCCGTCGGGGTATCTTAAACAGCTTAAGGCGTATAAGGCGCTGGTTGAGAAAATTTATCCGGGACGACGGGCGGAGACTTATATTTTGTGGACGGATACGGCTTGTTTGATGCCGATTACATTCTGAATTTCCCTGAAAAATAAAAATTTTGCATAATAGCTCTTTATTTAAAAAAAATATCCACTATATTAGAACTAACATATAAAAAGCTAATCGAAAGGAAATGACATGAAAGCAATTACGGACAGCCAGTTTGAATCAGAGGTTTTAAAAGCAAAAGGTTTGGTCTTGGTCGATTTTTGGGCCGAATGGTGCGGTCCCTGCCGTCAGCTTATTCCGGTTTTGGAAGAAGTTTCCAAAGAAATGGCCGGCAAGGTCGAAATTTGCAAAATGAACGTCGACGAATCTCCCAATACGGCTGCCCAGTATGGAATCCGCAGCATTCCGACATTGTTTTTGTTCAAGGACGGCAAACAGATTGACGTGAAAGTCGGTTTAAATTCCAAATCAGCTTTGGAAGCTTGGATTGATGCCAACGCATAATCATTGTGTCTCGACATTTGATAAAAAACCGCTTTAAAAGCGGTTTTTTTATGCCCGGTTAAGCAGGGACGAGGTTCGTGAGATACTGATGGTGAGGCGTTTGCTGTCTTCTTCAAGCTCCATATTTTCAAAAATATAAAGAGCATCATGGAAGTATTCAAGCGCTTCTTCAAGCGAGCCTTTGTCTTCGGTGTTTTTGCCCAGCCGATAATATATTTCGCCTATGCGTTCCTGAATTTGTGCCCATTCCAGCGGTTCACGCCGTTCGGTTATGACTTTTTGCTGGTTTTTGAAACAGGAGATTGCGAGGCCGGAAATATCTTCGCTGTTGGTGAGCGATCCGAGCAAAGAGAGCATGTGACCCAGTTCGCCCTGAATGGTGGCCCAAAATTCGGGGAACAAGGCGTAGGTAAAGATTTTTTCGGTTTCTCTCAGGTTGAAAACAGCATCTCGCAGGGCCTGAATATCGTCTTTTTGGCGCCAATAGTTATAAAACAGGTGAGCCAATTTATATGATATGAAACCGTAATCATAAGGATAGTTATATTTGCTTAAATATTTCTGTGCCTGGCGGTAGTAGCTGATTGCACCCTTATAGTATGCCGAGGGGCGCTTCTGCATATGTTCGGCGGCGCATTCGTAGAGCTGTCCGAGATGGTAATAAATGCAGCCCAGATGTATGGGGCTTTTTATCAAATCCTGATGTTTGATTGCCGTTTCAAATAGGTTTTGAACAATCTTAAAATCTTTGTCGGTTTCCGATTCAGCGCTAAAGCTCAAATAGATGATTCCCAAGAAGTTCATTATGTAGGGCAGGTAATCGATAGAGAGCGATTTGGCGGAATTGTCGTTGGAGAGCTTGGCGATGGTCTTTTTCAACAGATAGCGTTTTTGAATTTTTTGTTCTTTAGCCGGCGTATTCAATGCGCTGATTACGGCACCGTAAATCAGGTTTGTGATAGAGGGCGGAAATTTTTCGGCATTTTCAAAAATTTCCGCCGGCAGATAAAGGCTGTCCAAGAGAGAGACGAACGCGCAGTCCCCTTTTTCGTATTGAAGGTTATTTTGGAAATTAAGACGGATTTTATCACCTTCCCGATACCCCCAGACCAAGACGTCCGCCCGGGTTTTTTCGATAATGGTCTGGCCTTTGTCAATGAGGTCGAACAGTGTACGACTTTCAAGATTAAGAAAACTTTTGTTAAAGGGTTCGTTAAAATAAATGACGGAGAGGCCTTCTTGAGAACGGAGCACGCGGGTGATGGTTTCGCCACCGATGCTTTCGACGTTATCGGCAAATTCCGCAACAACGATTTTAAAATTAATACGCAAAGCGGCTTCGGCGGTAAGTTCTTCGGAAGGTGCCGGCCGCGGCTGCAAAAAAGTATTTTTCAAAAGTTCCAATAGCTGCATTGTCGTTAGTCTTTGCGTAAAGAGTCTTTTATGTTGCGGACGCCGTCTTTTATGTCACTGACAAAGCGGCGGTTGATGTCACGAAGGTTGCGGGGCTGCTCTTGCCAATGTTGAAGGCGATAAAGGTTCCATACGGTAATTACGGCGCAAAGCATCGGTAAAGAATAGCTGTTGGGAGCAAATACCTGAAAACCTCCGAACAGCAGGAGAACAACATTGATGCGTCCGAAAAAGGTGTTGATTATTTTAGGGTGCAAACCGCCGGCCGCCGCCTGGTAATAGACGGGATTGGCATAAACATCGGCGTAGGCGGCCAGAAAGGTGAAACGTTTGGCAAGACTCCACAACGTTTCGCATATCAGCGGCAGACAGAAAATGATTACGGCAGCTCCGGCACCTTCCGCGGCAGCAAAGATTATCAGCCAGCCGAGCAGCAAACCGAGAAGGTCGCAGCCTCTGCGGTCGAGGGATATTTGCGCGGGGTAAGCTCCGTACAGCAAGAGAGCAAAGCTTACGGCAGCAGCATCAAGGCTGAAGCAACCGACTAAAAACGGTAAGGCTCCGATGAGGGAAAGAATGAAAATTCCAAAGGATATGCCGAGCGTTTCTATGGCAACCAAGCCGTCATTGGCGTTAAACAGGCGGAGAGAAAAAGCTGCAGCCAGCCATAAGAAAACCGTTAGGACCCGGTTTAACCACAGGGGCAAAACCGCGGCAAACGTAATATGAAAATCAGGCAGGCCGAAAACAACGGTTACCGCCAGCAAAAGCGCAGCAAGCGGGAAAAACAGACGATGTTTGACAACCAATGAAATTGCCGCCAACAACATAAATGCCGCGGCGGGCAAAATAAAATACCGGGCATGGACGTCCGTTGTGAAGTCATAAAAGCGGGGCAAAAAATATACGGTAGCACTTACGGCGGCAAAAAAGGCAAAATATATGCAGGAAATCAAGCAGGCAGGGCGTTTGTTTGCGTCGTGATTGCGCACATAGGCGGAGAGAGCCAAAGAAGACACCAAGCAAAAGATGACATTTGCGATTAAAATCAGATATTTGATGTCCATATTCCCATCCTTATCAAGCTTGAATACTATCTTAATTTATAAACTTTTTGCAGATATCTTCAAGCGTGAATGAACGGTTATGCCAGTATTTTGTTACAAACGGGTATAGATGTTTTTGAGAATGCCGCGCAGGCAGGGGATTTTGCAATCGTCGTTGCCCGCTTTTTGCAACAGCAGCGAGGTGAGGCTTCCCAGTTCGCCGAGCTGTTTGCGGGAAAGGCTTTCCTGCAATGGCGAAATGTAGTTTGCAGGGGTATTGTAAATGCGTTTGAGGAGAGTGGCATAGTCAACCTCGATTTTTTCTCCGGCAGCAAGATTAATCAGTTCGTGCAGGCATTTGTCAATCAGGTTTCTTTCCTGTTCGTCCTTGGTCAGGTTGTAAATGTTTTTTTGTGCGGATGCCGACAGCAGGGAGGCAACGGTTTGAGGAATAAAATTGTTCCAAAAGGCCTGAGCGGCGTTGTCAGACGTTTTTACTTCGTTGCCGGTTTCCTGAAAAGCGCCGGTGACGCGGGTATAAAAAGGATTGTCCACGGAGAGAACCAGCTCAACGGAACACTGGCGGCCCAAAATTGTCAGCAGGCTTTTTTCCTGCATCAGGTAGCCGTTGAAGTAGCCCTGTATGAGAGGCGTTTTGAGAAAAGCCTTAACAAATTCGTAATCCTCTACGACACTGAATATGACGACCGGCGTATTTTGAATTTTGGAGGGAGAAAGGTGCAGCAGGTCTGACCGCAGCGTTGCCGCCGCCGACGTAATGACAATCATTTCCGGCGCTTCGCGAATCCAAAAGGAGGATTCCAGCGAATATTTTTGCCTTTGCAGCAGGCGGTCTTCCTTGACGGTCAGTCCCGAGGCGCAAAGTTCCCGACAGGCAGGAGAATCGTTTAAGATAATACACCTTTGTCCGGCCGCGGTAAATTTGGCGGCAAGATAAAGGCTGAGAGGGTTGAGTCCGGTAAGATAAACCGGCGGTCTGCCGTTGTTTTGAGATGTGCCGTTTTTTTCCGAAGGCGTTATTTCTTTGCTGAAAAACATCAATTCACCGCCTTTTCCAGTTGTGCAATGAAAAACCCATCGGCACCGCGCCAGGCAGACAAGTGGTGGGGCAGAATGCGCAACCAGCCTTCCGGTGTCAGAATTTCAGATATTTCCCGGGGAACAAATTTATTCAGACGGACGGTTCTGAATTCGGGGTGTGCGGTTAAAAAGTCTTCCATTTGCCGTTCCCCTTCGGCGGGGACCAGCGAGCAGACGCAATAGACAACTTTTCCTCCGGGTTTGACGGCATTGCCGACAACATTCAGGATTTGTTTTTGCAGGGCAACCTGTTTGTCAACGTCTGCGGCGGTTTTGATGTGTACCAGTTCGGGATGGCGGCGAATGGTTCCGGTAGCGGAGCAGGGGGCATCCAGCAAAACGGCATCATAAGGGGCGTCTTTAAAATCTTTCAGATAAGAGACTGCATCGGCACATATGATGCGGGCTGACATTTTCAAACGCAGCAGGTTGCTTTTCAGGGTTTCCAACCGGGCGGCGGAGACGTCAAGAGCGGTTACGTCCGCTCCGGCGGCAATCAGCTGAGCGGTTTTCCCTCCGGGAGCGGCACAAAGATCAAGTACGCGTTTTCCGGCGAGGCTGCCTAAGGTTTTAGCGGCAAGGGCGGCCGAAAAGTCCTGTACCCACCAAAGGCCGTCTTCATAGCCGGGGAGCTTGTTTATTTGTCCGCTATTGGGCAGGCGTATCGTTTCACAGGGCAAAAGGGTTCCGTTGAGTTCGTCCGCCAGCCGGCGTGGATTTTTTGCCGCGGTGAGGTCAAGGCAGGGTTCCTGCAATGCGGCGTTTTCTATTTTTCGTATGGTTTTGTTTCCGTAGCCGCTGCGGAGTATTTTGTAAAATTCCTGCGGAAAAAATTCGCCGCAGTCAGCCGCTTGCAACTCGTTTCGGGCAGAGCACACTTTGCGCAGAACGGCATTGACAAAGCCTGCAACATATTTGTCGAGCTGTTTTTTGACGATATCGACATAGCTGTTGATGAGAGCATAGTCGGGCGTGTCCAGATATAAGGCTTCGGTGATGCCGAGAATCAGTGCATATTGTGCAAAGGCAGACTGTGCGGGAAGTTTTTTTCGAACATATTGTTTGATTATTTTACGGATGTAAACCAAGTGGCGCAGAGCGGTCAACAGCAACATATTGACAAAGGCATTGTCCTGCTCGCCGGCAGATTCAAGGCGGCCTTTAGCTTCGCTCAAAAAAATTTTGGCGCTGATTATTTCCTGCAGCATACAGGCTGCAGTCAAACGAGGGTTACACATCACACATCAAACTCTGTATATCATTAATCTGAGAGTATTCTAGTTAAACAAATCAATAAATACAAGCGGGAAAATAGACTCTTGTCAAATATGTTAAATTATTATAGTTTGCTAAGAAGAATTTAGTTTTAACCGACGTTTTGAATGAAAGTTAAAATAATGAAAAAAACAATGGCAGCGGTATTGGCGGTGTTGATACTGACCGGCGGGTGTTCCCTGCTTAATCCCTTTGTTAAGGAAAGCACGGAAACCGAGGCGCGGTTTGAACCGAACAAATTTTTGTGGCTGGCCGCAAAAGACAAGCTTTCGTTTCTGAAAATCGTTTCGGAAGACAAAGAACGGGGCGTTATGACCAGCAACTGGGGACGGGTTAACAACATTGCCGACGAAGAATTTAAAATAGAAGTTAAGGTTTTGTCGACCTCGCTGCGTTCCGACTGTTTGCAGGCAACTGTTTACAAAAGGGTTTGGCAAGGCAATCAGTGGGTTGAAGAATCGGCTAATCCGCAGCTGAATGAAGAGGTTGAAAACGCCATACTCAATCAGGCAAGAATTTTATACAGAAAAAGTTTAGCAATACATTAGAAACTGGAAAGAAAAATGAGCGATAGATACAACGGAAAAGAAACATGGGAAGAATGGTCAAAGGAGTGGAAGTTAGAAGACCGCTATAATTTTAAGACCATTGAGAAAAAATGGCAGAACATCTGGGACAAGGAAAAAGCATATAAGGTGGAACCCGATCCCGACAAGGAGAAATTTTATGCCCTGGTCGAATTTCCCTACCCGTCCGGCGCCGGACTTCATGTCGGGCATCCGCGCTCATACACCGCTTTGGACGTTATTTCCCGCAAGAAAAGAATGCAGGGTTTTAATGTCTTGTATCCGATGGGTTTTGACGCTTTCGGCCTGCCGGCGGAAAACTATGCGATAAAAACAGGCGTTCATCCGGCGGTTTCAACCAAAGCAAATATTGAAAACTTTACCCGCCAGCTGAAATCAATCGGCTTCAGCTTTGATTGGGACAGATGTATTACCACCTGCGATCCGGAATATTACAAATGGACGCAGTGGATGTTTATCAAGTTTTTTGAAAAAGGTTTGGCTTATAAGGACAAAATAGCAATCAACTGGTGTCCGTCCTGCAAGGTCGGCCTGGCCAACGAAGAGGTTGTCAACGGGCATTGCGAACGCTGCGGCGCCGAAGTCGTCCGTCGTAACAAAGAACAATGGATGATTGCGATTACCAAATATGCGGACCGTTTAATCAAGGATTTGGACGATTTGGATTTTATCGACCGGGTAAAATCGCAGCAGATTAACTGGATCGGCCGTTCTGAAGGTGCCGAGCTTGACTTTGGGTTGACACTGAAGGACGGTACGGCGCTGAAAGACAAAAAGCTGACGGTGTTTACCACTCGTCCGGATACGGCTTTCGGCGTTACCTATATGGTTATGGCTCCGGAACATGAGTATGTTCAGCAGTTGATGAGTAATTTTGAGAATGCGGACGAGGTTCGAGCCTATGTTGAGGCCACGGCCAAAAAGTCGGAGCTGCAAAGGACGATGGACGACAGCAAAACAGGTGTCGAGCTGAAAGGCATCAAGGCAAGAAACCCGTATAACGGCAATCTGATTCCGGTGTTTATTTCCGATTATGTTTTAACCGGTTACGGCACCGGCGCAATCATGGCCGTTCCGGCGCATGATCAGCGCGACTATGATTTTGCCAAAGTTTTCAATCTGCCGATTATTCAGGTTTTAGAAGGCGGCGACATTAGCGAAAAAGCCTGGGAAGAAGACGGAGCACACATTAATTCCGAATTTTTGGACGGGATGAACAAGGAAGACGGTATGCGTGCCGCCATAGATTACGCCGTCAAAAACAATTTCGGCCGTTCCAAGGTTAACTATAAGCTGCGCGACTGGGTTTTCTCCCGTCAGCGTTATTGGGGCGAGCCTATTCCCATGGTTTATTGCGAAAAATGCGGTTGGCAGCCTATTCCGGAATCCGAGCTGCCTTTGAAACTGCCGGAAGTTCCCGACTATCATCCCAATGATGAAGGCGAATCGCCGTTATCAAAAGCCGGAGACTGGCTGAACACGACTTGTCCGAAGTGCGGCGGCCATGCCCGCCGGGAGACCGACACAATGCCGAACTGGGCAGGTTCTTCCTGGTATTTCCTGCGTTATTGCGATCCGCACAACGATAAGGAGTTTGCTTCCAAAGAGGCTTTGGACTACTGGATGAACGTCGATTGGTACAATGGCGGTATGGAACATACCACATTGCACCTGTTATATTCCCGTTTCTGGCACAAGTTTTTGTATGACTGCGGTTTGGTTCCGACGAAAGAACCGTATAACAAACGTACGTCTCACGGTATGATTTTGGCGGAAAACGGTGAAAAAATGTCGAAATCACGCGGTAATGTGATTAATCCCGATGACATTATTGATGCATACGGCGCTGATACGTTCCGTCTGTATGAGATGTTCATCGGCCCGTTTGACCAGGTAGCAATGTGGTCGGACGAAAGCCTGATGGGCGTTTATCGTTTTGTCGGCAAGGTCTTCAATCTGTTCAAAAAGGTTTATAAGGACGTTAAGCCCAGTGAGCAGGATTTGCGGGCAATGCACAAATGCATTCTGGAAGTTACCGAGCGTGTGGACCAGATGAAGTTTAACACGGCAGTTTCTTCTCTGATGACTTATGTAAACTATTTGTCCGGTCTAGAGAAAATCGCACCCGAATTGTACGAAACGCTGCTCAAGCTGATGTGCCCGTTTACACCGCATCTGGCTGAAGAAATGTGGGCTCGTCTGGGGCATAACAGTCTGGTGATTACGGAATCCTGGCCCAAGGGCGATGCCAAACTGGCTCAGGACAATGTGGTAACCATTGCGGTGCAAATTTGCGGAAAAGTCCGCGGTACAATTGAGATGCCGAAAGACGCGCCGCAGGCAGATGTGGAAAAAGCCGCCTTGGCGCTGGAAAACGTCAAGCGTCAGCTGGAAGGCAAGGAAGTTCGCAAAATTATTGTTGTTCCGAATCGGATTTGCAATATTGTTGCATAAGGGCAATCTGTCTGAGGGCAAATGATAAATTCGCACGCGATATCTGCCGTGCGGGTTTATTGGGCAAAACTATATTGAGGTATATACGGATGAAAAGGAATTTGACAGCTGGTTTGGTGTTTGCGGCGCTTTTGTCGGCCTGTGGGTTTGAACCCCTGTATGTGCAAAAGCAACATAACAACCTGTGGTATTTCAGCGGTAAATTTGACAGCTCCATTGCTACGGAGATGTCGCAAATCAAGGTTGAACCGATTGCCGACCGTTTTGGGCAGCAGGTTCGCAACCAGCTGTTGGATTTGCTTACTCCGAAGGGTACGCCCAAGAATCCAAAATACCGTTTGTTTGTGGAGCTGAAAGACAGAGAAGTTACGCAGCAGGCGTTGCGTCAGGATATTACGGCGACCAGCGAACGCGTAGTTTACAGAGTTTCTTATTATATGATGCAGGATAATGACGAAATCGTAAAGGGAGACAGTGTGGCTTATGTCAGTTATGATATTCTTGCCAACCCTTATTCCACGACGATGGCGCAAAAAAAGACGGAAACCGATGCTGCCAAAATTGTTGCCGATGACATAGCGCTGCGTTTAGGCGCTTATTTCCACACCAAGTTCAGCAACAAGGGAAATTTGGATGATTTTCAAACAAGCACAGATAGATAAGTATCTCAAAAAAAACGATCCGGCGATTAAGGCTTTTGTGGTCTACGGTTCGAACGAAGGGCTGGTTGCGGAATATGTGAAAAAGCTGGCTGCTACGGTCAGCGCCGATTTGTACGACCCGTTTCAGGTCGTTTATCTCAACGGTTCTGACGTGAATGCGGATCCGGGAACTTTGTTTTCGGAATATACCAGCCAGTCGTTGATGGGCGGCAGAAGGGTGATTATCATCAAAGACGCCGATAATAACCTGACAAAGCATTTCAAGGTTCTTCTGGAGGGAACGCCGTCCGATACTTTGGTGATTGTCGGTTCCGGCAGTTTGAACAAAAAATCTTCTTTGGTTTCTTTGGGGGAAAGCCGCGACGATATGGCGGTTATCGCTTGTTATGAAGATCGTGACGAAGATGTTTTTGCGACGGCAAGGGCGATGTTCGGTGAGAACGGAATGACAATAGGCAATGATGCGTTGCAGTTGCTTTGCGCCCGTTTGTCTAACGACCGCAAGAGCAATCTCAGCGAAATTGACAAGCTGATTACATATATGGGTGACCAGAAAAATATTACGGTTGCAGATGTTCGCGAAGTGATTGCGGACCAATCGTCTTCCAGCTCCGACGATGTTTGCTATTATACCGCGGGCGGGTACAGCGACAAATCGCAGGCCGCTTTTCAAAGGTTATTAAACGAAGGGGACGAACCGATTTCGGTGGTGCGGAGTTTGACTTATCATTTTAATAAAATTCTTACATGTCTGGCCTGGATGGAAAAAGGGGAAACCCCGGAAAAAGCTATGCAGAAGCTGATGCCCCGGATAATTTTTTTCAGGGAATCGAGTTTCAGGCGGCAGTTAAGCCTGTGGAACAAAGACAGGGTTTTTTCGGTGTTGGAGCTGTTGTATAAGTGTGAACGCGATTGCAAGACAACCAATATGCCGGTTCCGGAAATTGTCAGCTATACGTTAATGCAGATTTCTTCGGCCGCGGCCCGGGCCGGAAGAGGAGTATAAAAAAGCCTGCTTGTGAAAAGCAGGCTTTTTTGTGAGTTTGTTAGTTCATTTTGTGATTAAAGGCTTCTCTCAGCGAGCAGGCCGGAACGAAAACCATAGCCAGGGCCGAAAGACCAATCAGAACGTAAGTAATGCGGCTCAGCGGAGTCATCGGGCCGAACAAGAAAGCTACCAAATCAAAGTTGAAAGCACCGACCAAACCCCAGTTTAAACCGCCGATAATGGTAAGGATTAGGGCTAAATTTCTCCAAAACATTTTTTTACTCCTCTTAATTAATTTTATTTGCCGTTTAAGGCAAAAAATTTGTTGTCAGCAGATATGCTGTATATTGCTTTTTCATTTTAAGCGGGGAGGCGACTTGTGTTTTGCCGCCTGAAAATGAAAAACAATTTTCGCTTTTAAAAATCGAACAGTTATGATATATGGAGGCTAAATGAAATTTCAACGGAGACAGGCCGAGAATATGTATAGCGATAAGTTTAATAAGTTTATTGAAATGTGGCGGCAGGAATATGCAATTGAGCGGACTATAGACGAGAAAGTCTGCATCGACAAAGACGGCAATCCAATTCCCTGGTATACATATCCGGCAATTGAATATTTGTCGCAATTTGATTACGGAGATAAAAAGGTTTTTGAGTTTGGCTGCGGCAATTCTTCCTTATTTTGGGCGGCACGGGCACAAGAGGTAATCAGTATTGAGGATAATCCGTCCTGGTTTGAAAAATGGCAAAAAGAGTTTCATGTGCCGAACCTGGATATTCGCTGGAGAGATGAAGGCGAAATTTACGAGCAGGCGATATTTGAGCAGGAAGATTGTTTTGACGTTATTGTAGTTGACGGCAAGAGGCGTGCAGAATGTGCGGCAGCGGCGGTACAAAAGGTTGCCGCAGGGGGTATGATTATTCTTGACGACAGTGATCGTATCAATACCAGTCAGGAATATGTCCGCGCCGTGGCAGTTTTGCGGCAGGCTGATTTGATTCAGGTTGATTTCTACGGTTTTTGTCCGATGAACAATTATACGAAAACGACGTCTTTGTTTTTGACACGCAGCTTTAACTTTGAATCCTTGTATAAGGTTCAGCCGATTAACGGTATCGGAAATTTATGGTCGATGGGGCGCAAGAACCGTAAAGAATTTTTCAAGAAACAAATGTAGAAAAACCCCGGAACGTAAAGCCCGGGGCTTTGATTTAGAGGGCAATGACACAACGAACTGGCCTACTGCCACTCTTAATGCGGTTGTAGTACATGAGGCCGTCGGACGGGCTGACGTGCCAGGCGTAGTTGCTGTCGTACTCGGACGAAGACCAATAATAACTGGACGAAATTTGAGTTTTCGACAATTTCTGCAAACCAAGGTTGATTGCGCCATAGCTATAACTCATCGCTTTCAACTCACCCGCTGCCGGCAAATACCAACCGCTCGAGCCTTTGCCGCTCGATACTGCTGAAAACGTATTACAATAGTTTGCTGCTGGGTGCGTCTGACTGTCACTAACCAAGCACTGAGTATTAACACGACCATTCATATCAGCTGAGGCTGCACCGCTATCCATATCACCAAGACAAGAAACATTATAACCATAACCGCCCCAGGTTTGATTACTTTCCGTCAAGGCCACTGCAAATCCGGTACTGCCGTTCACATAGGCCACAATACCAACCGGTGTCTTGCTGGCTATCACGCTGTCTGATATTGTTCCGTCGGAATACAATATCGCTCCGGGCGCCGCTGCGCTCATATTTCCGCCTCCCTGCGGACAATAGAGCTTGCTCTGGTCAAACGGACACTTTAATGCCTCCAAACCGTCGCAATCCGTTTCACTCTTCGTAAAGCCCAACGTCGCGCAGCTCGGCGGTGTTGCACAGGTTTGCGCTGCAGCGGCTCCCGCCGCTGCAAGGCTTCCAATCATGCTCAATGATGCCAATAGTTCTTTTCTCATCACTTTTCTCCTTTCCAGGTGCCTTACTGCCACCAGCAGCGCAATGCCCCATCACACCAATAATTATCCAAATCTACTGCCGTGTCCTTACAACCGGTCACGCAATACAACCCGGTACAATCCTCCTGGCGGCAAACCGAATTGGCCGGACATTCGCTCAATTTGCACTCATACAAACACTTCTTACATTCGCTGTATTGTACCGTGCTACCGCTTTTGCAGGTCTTCGCTCCCACCGCCGCGCCGTACTCGCACGTCGTATAGCCCTCACACGGATTTTCCTTGACCTTGTATCGTTTCCCGCTGCAACTGTCACAGCTTCCGTTTGAGACATATCCGTCCGGTATCGTGTCATAATCATAACCGTTGCACATATTGCAGCACGTGCCGTAATCCGTATCATATTTGCAACGGCCACCTTCTTCCAGACGCCAGCCCTCCGGGCAGTCCTTGGTATAGCCGGTACACGCTTCCTCAACGTCGAGCTTGCAGTCTTTATATTTGTTTCCGCTGCCGTCGTTACACGCCGTCCCTTCCGGATAATACGGCGGCTGACAGTTGCTGTCCGTATACTTGTAATCTTCCGTACAACGGCAGTTCTTGTAACAGCTCAGCGTATTTGTCACAAAAACGTATTCTCCGGTTTGTCCCACGCCGCAGGAGGACTGGTAACCGTAATCGCTGCACCGTTGTTCCTTGTCGCCCCCGCCGGGCTCGTCCGTTGAGCCGCGTTTGCTCATATGGTTCTGCCAGTCCGGCAGCCACCAGGTTGCGGCTACCTTATATTCGGTACCGGGCTCCGAAACTGAGGCGGTGTGTGTATTAATGTGGGGAATGTGGTCGCTGAGAAAATTTCCAGCGGCTTCTTTCAATGGCATCATGGTCATCAGACAACCCGCTGCCAATATGCTCAACTTATGTATTCTCATCGGCCAAATCCTTTTTCGTTTCGGAACCCGTGGGGAAGTAGCTTTCTATTCAACTTCCTTATTGTTGAGAATAGCATATTTTGAGTTTATTATCAATAATTATTTATACCCTATAGACTAAAAATTTAAGATATCCTTAGAATTTCAAGCCTTAGAGCAAATATATCAGTATTATTTGGTTATAACAAACAACCGTTAATTGGTATATAACAATAGTAAACATAAAAACTATTAATATATACCTAACAAAGTATACAATTGGCAGAAATTATTTTTCAGCTTTCACTTGTATAATTTAATAAAACGTCTACATTGAAACATATCAACCCTGCAAGGAGAAAAGAAGATGAACGACTGCCTGGAACAACTTGCCGAAAAAAGACGCTCCATATACAATCTGGGGCGCCGGCCGGTTATGAATGAAGACGAAATCGCCGAACTGGTCAGACATTGCGTCAAATTCAGCCCCTCTGCGTTCAACTCCCAGCCCTGCAGGGTAGTCGTTTTGTTTGGCGCCGATTCGCACCGTTTGTGGGAACTCACCCTTGCCGAACTGAAAAAAGTCACCCCGCCCGAACGCTTTACCGCTACGGAAGCAAAAATCCGCTCCTTTGACGCTGGCCTCGGCACAATTTTGTTTTTCAACGATTCGGAAACCACCGCAAACCTGCAGCAGAAATTTCCCTTATACGCTGACAAGTTTCCCCTCTGGGCAGAACAAGCCTCCGGCATCCTGCAATATCTCATATGGACCTCGTTTGCCGAACACGACCTCGGCGCTTCGCTCCAACACTACAATCCGTTGATTGACGACGCGGTCAAAAAAGCCTGGAATCTCCCCGAAGGATGGAAACTTATTGCACAAATGCCTTTCGGCTCGATTGAAGCTCCCGCAGATGCCAAAACGTTTATTCCGGTTGAAGAGCGCGTCATCATCGTAAAATAGCCGATAGGAATTTACTCCTTAACATAAAATTAATCATTTTGTCCCTATTCTGTAGCATAACAGCAATAAGGACAAGCTATGGAAAAATCTACATTTATCGGATTGACAATGGGTCTTGCCGCCATCGGCGTCGGTATGGCTCTCAAAGGTGCCGATCCACACTCTTTAATTAATCCTGCTGCATTTCTCATCATTTTCGTCGGAACCGCGGCGGCTATTTTCAACGCTTTTCCCATGAGCGAAATTCGCAAGTTTCCAACGCTCATCCGCATTATCTTCACCGGCACTAAATTCCCTTCCAAACAAGAAGTTCTCGAACTCTTCGTTTCCGTTGCCAAAGCTGCAAAATCAGAAGGCGTTATGGCTATTGAAAAACGTGCCAATGAAGTTGAAGACCCTTTCATCCGTTCGGCCATGACCATGGTTGCCGACGGATTCAACGGCGAATTTATCAGCAGCGTAATTGATGCCGAAATCAAACAAATGGAAGAACGCCACCGCTCGGGAGCCTCTATCTTTGCCCAATGCGGTATGTATGCCCCCACCCTCGGCGTGCTCGGCGCCGTCATCGGCCTGATTGCGGCACTGGGCAACCTCTCCGATATTGACAAACTCGGACACTCCATCGCCGCCGCTTTCGTGGCTACCCTGCTCGGTATCTTCACCGGATACGTCTGCTGGCACCCCTTTGCCAACAAACTGAAACAAATCAACGCCCAGGAGGTCGAAATCCGCAAAATGGTGTTGGAGGGGGCGCTTGCCCTTCAGGAAGGAGCGTCGTCTCTGGCCATGGAAGCCCGCCTGCAGGCATTCATCCCTCTTTCCGAACGAAAATCGCTGCGTGATGCAAAGGATTAACCCATGGCAAAAATGGTCAAAAAGAAACCGGATACTCCCCCGCACGAAGAACATGCCGACGAAACTTGGCTGATACCATATTCGGACCTGTTGACGCTCCTTTTGGCCTTGTTTATCGTTCTGTTTGCATCTTCCAGCCTGGACAAGGACAAAGCGGCCCAAATTCAATATGCCTTGGCCGCCGGCTTTAACACGCTGCCTCAAGACAAACTCAGCGGCACCATTTTAAACTTTTTGCAAGACGCCAAAGACCTCCGGCTTGAAGACGACAATGTCATCATTGCTGCCGACGCCGAGGGCGCCACGCTGGAAATCAACAGCATCAGTCTTTTTGCTCCCGGAAGCACCGCAATCCGTGAAGAGGCGGTTCCGCTCCTGAACAAAATCACCCGCCTGCTCGACAGCAACAAATACCGCCGTCACCGCATTGTCGTAGAGGGTCACACCGACGACACCAACGAAGGCGATCCCAAACTTTATCCCTCCAACTGGGAGCTTTCGGCAGCCCGAGCCGGTGCCGTGGTCAGAACAATGAAAGCTTTGGGAACCGACGAAAGCCGCTTCAAAGCAGTCGGTATGGCCGGAATATCTCCGGCGCATCCCAACCTTAATCCCTATGGCGAACCAATCCCTGCCAATCGTTACCTAAACCGCAGGGTCATAATCCGAATTGAATTTTAGAGCTTGTCCAACGGTGCGTCTTTTAATCCGAGCCGCCCGACAAAAGGCAGTTTCAAAGCCGGACGATAGAAATCTATGCCGAAATTGAGCCCCAAAATGTTCAGCTCGATTCCTTCTGCCTTGCCCAGCGTAATTCCCAGCGCGCCGTAAACAGAAAACTGATAACCGGAACCGCTTTCGCTGGGGCCGAAAAAGCGGCCGTCGTCAATCCAGTCTTTGCCGATGGCGTGCGGAGGCAGTTCAACCGTCAGCTCCGGAACATGACGGATAATATGAGAAACGAAAGTGTTGCTGTTGGGGCCGGGCCAAATCCGGTAAACACGGTTATAAGGATATTCCGCCACCAGTTTTTTTATCTGCGTTATGGCTCTCTCCGCCTTCTCGCCCCTGAGTTCTTCAATCAGTTCCGGCTCGGCGCCGAACCATCTGCGGTCAGGAATGTCTTTCTTGACGGAAACCGCCTCTCCGCCCCGAAAAACCCGATATCCCATCACCTGATAAGTCTCGTAATAATCAGCATCCTTTTCCTTGGTTGCAATCCAGCTGTGAACCGACAGCCAGCCTTTCCAGTTGATTGTCCGCGCGGCATAAACCTGAACCACGGCCGCTTTCTCCTCTTGCGGCAGCGGAGCCAGACCGGCACTGCTGCGATCGGCTTCCCACCATTTTACCGGGCGGTAGAACAAAACCATGGCCAAAACAGCTGCCATCACCAACAATCCTATTCTCAAAAATTTTTTCCGTTTAAGCATCATCTCTTATATATCCGTTTAATTGCAAAATAAAAGCCCCGGTCTGCGGGGCTTTTGTTCCGCCTAAGCATTTGGGTTGCGCCTTAGCTTCACAATTGAGAAGAACATTCCCGCAAACAAAATCGAAAACGTAATCGCCAGTGAGTGAGCCGGCTGCAACTCAATTCCGAAATACGGCAGAAAAATCTTCAGGCCGATAAAAATCAACACGACGGACAAAGCCTGCTTGAGATAAACAAACTTGTTTACTGCCGCCTCCAGCAAGAAGTACAAGGCACGCAGCCCCAAAATGGCAAAGATGTTGCTGGTGTAGATAATAAACACGTCTTGCGTAATCAAAAAGATTGCCGGAATGCTGTCCAATGCAAAAATAACATCCATCGTCTCAATGATAATCAGAGCAAAAAACAACGGCGTAATATAATGATGTCCGCCTTTTTTAATAAAGAAATGTGCCCCGTGAATCTCATGCGTCACATGAAACATTTTTGACACCAGCTTATACAGACGGCTGTCCTTCAGACTTTTGGCTTCTTCCTTGGCCGGCAGAATCATCTTGACGCCGGTGTACAGCAAAAATGCCGAAAAAATATACAATACCCAATGGAACTGGCGAATTAAGGCGTCACCGACCAAAATCAATACCGCGCGCATCACAATCGCGCCCAGAATACCCCAGAACAACACCCGGTGCTGATACATCCGCGGCACTCCCAACGTGGTAAAAATCAGCGACATAATGAAAACATTGTCCAGAGACAAACTCTTTTCCACCAGAAAACCGGTAAAAAACAGCATTCCCTTGTCAAAGCCCTCTTCATACATCACAAATACGCCGAAGACACAGGCCGCCAATATATAAACAATACAAACCACCAGCGTATGCAGAAAATTCGGCACTTCGTTTTTACGGTTGAAAAACAGCAGATCCCACAACAGCAGAACCAAAACCGCAACCCCGAAAATAACCCACATCCAAAACTCCGGCAACACCGCATGATGCGTAAACAGGTCAACTAACTTTTCCATAGATTACTCCTTTGACAAACTGCTTTTTTTATAGGCTGATTGCCCGCATCTTGTCAACGGCAATTCCCTCTTTATACAGATACAAAAATCCCGGAATGCGGATGCAAACCGGGATAAAATTAAAAGAAACTATATTTTAAATTCAACCGCACAACGAACTGGCCTACTGTAAAGCTTATTGTAGAGGTCCATGTAGCCGTCGGACGGGCTGACGACCCACGCGTGGCTGCCGTCGTTGTAGCCGTTCTCGAACGAAGACCAATAAAAAGCATATTCCTGCAAACAATTTCCGGACAAGCCTCCAGAATTAAGCAGTGCAAATGATTCGCGCAACTTTTTCCGATTGCCGAAAATACGCTTAAGCTCTTCTTTATTCGGGAGAAAACCCGTACCTGCTTTAATGCCGTCAAAAGTATATTCCGCACACCATTCGGCCGCTTCTGCATTTTTTCGCACCTTTTGGGCTGCTTTTAATATCAGAGCCGTTGCTTCTTTGCCGCTCAATCTCGTTGGTATATCAACATAAAGAAAGTTGCGTGACCACGGAAGTTCCGTTTCCCGTAATCCCAAAGCCAATCCGTGGTTCTTTTCCACGCAGCCGACAATCGCCGAAACCTCATTGTCTTTTATCAGTTCCGGAAATATCAGGCCGTCTGCGTAATAAAACATCCCCGACACAACCTTCTTCGGCGTTACAAATTTCTTGGACGGGATAAGATTCACATCCTGAAAAGTTGTTTTTTCACCAACAGGACACAATTGTTGCAAAAACTCTGCGCTGACTTGATTATCTTCATACCAGCTCTTAATCACTGCTTCCGCTGTTAAACCGCTTTCAGCCAATGCAGAATTTAAAATATCAATTTTTTTCATAATACATATGTTTTAGTTAATAATAGACATCATTGTTTTATAAAGTGTTTCAAACCTATATTATTACACCTCTCCTGTCAACGACAAATCAGACAACAACAAAGAAGCCCCGCCGAATTCGGCGGGGCTTCTTTGTTGTTGCTAAAAAACCGATAACAACTTAAATCTTTTGCAAATTGCTTGCAGAAGTTTTTCCTTTTTCGCTAACCAGATCATAAGAATACTTGTCATTCTCGTTCAAACTTCTTAAACCGGCCTTTTCAACCGCACTGATATGAACAAACACATCGGCGCTGCCGTTGTCCGGCTGAATGAAACCATAACCTTTAGTCGCGTTAAACCATTTAACTGTACCTGTAGCCATTTTAATATTCCTTTTCTAAAAAAAACAGGTAAACCGTGAGGCACTCTAGCCCCGTCTCAATAACGTAAAATTTTGTGGATGTTTCTTTAGATAAGGATTGGAAAAATCAATAGCAGGCAGAAATATTTTATACTCATAAACCACAGAGTTTAGTTATGGGTTACTTATACACGACTTTAATCAATTAAGCAAACACTATTTTACAAAAAAACAGGATTCCCCTGTGAGAACCCTGTTTTTTACAGCTTTTTCAGATATTTCTACATAAATTCGAAATACAGAAATACCGTTGCAATCAGAACGCTGAGCAGCATAACCGGTATCGACCACAACAGAAACTTCATAAAGTGAATATGCTGTCCGTTGCGGGAAGCCATACCGGCAACCACCACATTGGCCGATGCGCCGACTAACGTTCCGTTGCCGCCGAAGCATGCACCCAGAGACAAAGCCCACCATACCGGCATCATTGCCTCTCGGCCGCCGACGGAAGCTTCCATTGACTTAATCATCGGAATCATCGTTGCCACAAACGGAATATTGTCAATGGCGCTGGACAGGATTGCCGAGCTCCACAAAATCAAATAAACCATCTTGTTGATGCTGCCGCCGGTCAGTTCGATAAACTTCTGTCCCAAGATGCTCAGAACACCGGTAACTTCCAGACCGTAAACAATAACAAACAAACCGACGAAGAAGAAAATCGTCGTCCAGTCGACCATACCGAAAATCTCTTCAACCTTGTCCTCGCGCTCATGCCCTTTAATGTCAAAAGTATAGAACAACAGCAAAACGGCAGCGCCGGTTAAAGCGATGGTTCCGTTGTCCAGATACAGTTCTTTGGCAAAAATAAAGCTGGTGATGACGCATGCCAAAACAAAAAGCGATTTGTACAACAATGATTTGTCCGTAATGCTTTCTTTTTCATCCATCCTCATAACCATCGCCCGTTTTTTAAGGTCGGTAACCAGCCGTTTTTTCCAAACCAGATCAAAGATGATGATTAAAACCACCATGGTAATAGCCACAATCGGACTCAAAACCTTTACAAAATCCATAAAAGTCAAATCCAGAGCCGAACCGATTAAAATGTTGGGAGGATCACCGATTAAGGTTGCCGTACCGCCGATGTTAGAGGCAAAAATCTCAATCAAAAGATACGGATACGGGTTAATGCCGAGCTTTTTGGTAATCTGGAACGTTACCGGCACAATCAGCAAAACGGTGGTAACATTGTCCAGAAAACCGGAAAAGACAGCCGTAACCACAGCCAAAACCATCAATAGTCCGCGCGGACTGGCCTTAACTTTTTTAACGCCCCAAATTGCCACAAACTGAAACAATCCGGATTTTTCGGTAATCGCGACAATAATCATCATTCCGATTAACAGAGCCAGGGTGTTGAAATCAACTCCCGCCAAAGCCTGTTTTTGAGTGAGAATACCCGAAATAATCATTACCGCCGCACCCAGCAATGCCACGATGGCGCGATTGACCTTTTCGGTAAAAATAATCAGATAAGCAATAGATACGATGATGATTGCCAACAATTTGGCATCCAGTCCCCATATCAGGTTTGCCGTCTCTAAAGCATGTGTTGCATCCATTGTAAAAAATCCTTTTTTAAACTAAAAAGTTATCCCCCTTTCAGGTTATGCAGAGTGTAATGCAACAATAGTTAAAGTTTGGTTATGTATACTTATTAATTTAGGGGCGGCCTCTTCATATCTTGATAATAAGACTTGAACCCGAAATGCTTTTCAACTATAAAAGGCATATTAATCAAACTAAGTCATTTTCGGGAAATATCATGAAAATAATAAATACCTCTATTCAGGATGTTTACATTATCGAACCCGACGTTTTCAAAGACGCGCGCGGTTATTTTTTTGAAAGCTGGAATCAAGCCAGATTTGCCGAAGCCGGCCTGAACTACAATTTTATCCAGGATAATCAGTCGCAATCCGTTTACGGAACAACCCGCGGCCTCCATTTTCAAAAAGGAGAATATTCCCAGGCAAAACTGGTGCGGGTTTTGGAAGGAACAGTTCTGGACGTTGCCGTAGACCTCCGTCCGGAGTCGCCCACTTTCGGCAAACATATTGCCGTTGAGCTCTCTGCCGAAAACAATCGCCAGCTTATGATTCCGAGGCGGTTTGCCCACGGTTTTTCCGTACTGAGCCCCCGGGCGACTTTCGCCTATAAATGCGACAACGTTTATAACAAGGCCTCGGAAGGCGGTATCAGGTTTGACGACCCAGACCTCAATATCGATTGGAAAATAAAACCCGAAGATGCGATTCTCTCGGACAAAGATAAACTTCTGCCCTTTTTGAAAGACCTAAAATGTATTTGGTAACCGGAGCCAACGGCCAGCTGGGCAATGAGCTGCGCCTGTTGTTGAAAGATAATGCCCTTTATGTCGACAAAGACCAGCTTGACATCACCAACGCCGAGGCCGTTAAAGGCTTTGTCTCGGCAAACCGGTTTGACGCAATCATCAACTGCGCCGCTTATACCGCTGTTGACAAGGCGGAAGCGGACGAAAAACTTGCCGGCGACATCAATGCCCGGGGTCCGGAAAATCTGGCCAAAACCGGCATTCCGTTGATTCACATCTCCACCGACTACGTCTTTGACGGTACAAACTGCCGTCCCTACATCGAAACTGACGCAGCCAATCCGCAATCCGTTTACGGCCGCACCAAACTGGCCGGCGAACAGGCAGTATTGGAAAACGCCTCTGCGGCGGTTATCATCCGCACCGCTTGGCTGTATTCGGAATTTGGCAATAACTTTGTAAAAACCATGCGCCGTCTGGGAGCCGAGAAAGCGCAGCTGAACGTTGTCTTCGACCAGGTCGGAACCCCGACATACGCGGCGGATTTGGCGGCGGCCGTTGTACACATCCTGCCCCGGCTTCGCCCCGGAATGAAAGAAATCTTCCACTTTTCAAACGAAGGCGTCTGCTCCTGGTATGATTTTGCCGTCGAGATTATGAAACTCTCAGGGCTCGACTGCCGGATTAACCCTATCGAAAGCAAAGACTACCCGACGCCGGCCCGGCGCCCGTTCTACTCGGTCCTGAACAAAACCAAAATCAAACAAACTTTTAACATTGAAATCAACCACTGGAAAGAAAGTCTCCAATCATGTCTGAAACATCTGTCTTAGTTACCGGTGGTGCCGGCTTCATCGGCGCCAATTTCGTCCCTTACTTTGCCGCCAAATACCCGAATTGCCGCGTCATTAATCTTGACAAACTGACCTATGCCGGCAATCCGGAAAATTTGAGCGAATGCACCTCAATGCCGAACTACACTTTCGTTCAGGGCGATATCTGCGACCGCGCATTGGTGGAAAAACTGTTCCGTGAATATGACATCAAAGGCGTAATTCACTTTGCCGCCGAAAGCCATGTTGACAATTCCATCAGCGGCCCGCAGGCTTTTATCGAAACCAACATTTTGGGAACATTCACTCTGTTGGACGTTGCCCGCAATCATTGGATGTCCGCGCCGCATCAGGTTAAACCGGGATACGAAAACGCCCGTTTCCACCATATTTCAACCGATGAGGTTTACGGCACTTTGGGGGAAACCGGTTTCTTTACCGAAACCACCGCTTATGCGCCAAACTCTCCTTATTCTGCCTCCAAAGCCAGCTCGGACATGATTGTCCGTTCTTACTTTCACACCTTTGGAATGAACGTCACCGTCTCCAATTGTTCCAACAATTACGGCCCCAAACAGCATCCTGAAAAACTCATTCCCAAAATCATCTCCAATGCTCTGGAAGGCAAAAACATTCCCATTTACGGCGACGGCAAAAACGTCCGCGACTGGTTGTATGTTCTTGACCATTGCAAAGCGGTTGATCTTATCTTCCACCGCGGCAAAGCGGGTGAAACATATAACATCGGCGGCCATAACGAAAAAAACAATCTCGAAATTGTCGATGCCATCTGTTCTATTTTGGACCGGGAAGTTCCCGCGGCCGACGGCAAATCCTACAAAGAGCTTATCGTCTTTGTCAAAGACCGCCCCGGCCACGACAAACGTTATGCCATCGATGCTACCAAGCTCACGACGGAACTCGGATGGAAAGCCGACGAAAACTTTGCCTCAGGCATTGTCAAAACCGTTGAGTGGTACCTTGGCAAGCTTAATAAAAAAGCGGCCTGACGCTATGCCCGATGCCGGTTCCCCAAGGAGCCGGCATTTTTATTTTTCCGGGCCACCCCGCCCTTTTATCTAATTTAAAATCCCCCGCTCAGGCTTATATTTTAGATATCATCACAAATTATTTCTCAGGAGATTAAAAATGTTGTCACAAGCTATCTTTGCAGGAGGCTGTTTCTGGGGTATTCAGTCTGCGTTTGAAACGCTCCCCGGCGTCATGTCGACCATAGTCGGCTACATCGGCGGCGTCGTTCCCAATCCGACCTATATGGAAGTCTCGTCCGGCCGCACCGGACATGCGGAAGCTGTTGAAGTGACCTACGACCCCGAATTGATTTCCTATCAGCAGCTTTTAGACATTTTTTTTGAATCGCACAACCCCACCACGCTTAACCGTCAGGGTCCCGATGTCGGACACCAATACCGCTCGGCCATATTTTATACCAATAACGACCAGAAAAAATTTGCCGTAAACAAAATTGCCGAAATAAATAAATCCGGCAAATACCAAAAACCGGTAGTTACCGAAATCGTCGCCGCCGGAACCTTTTATCCGGCAGAGGAATACCACCAGCACTACCTGCAAAAACGCGGTTCAACCAGTTGCAACATAAGGCATTGAAAATGACAGTAACCAAAAGCGAACAGCAGTGGAAACAGGAACTCTCGCCGTCCCGGTATCGGGTTCTGCGCGAAAAAGGAACCGAAACGCCTTTCTCGGGCGAATACACCGAATTTTTTGCCCCCGGATGCTATCGCTGCGGCGCCTGCGGACAGCAGCTGTTCGATTCGTCCGCCAAATTTGAATCCGGCTGCGGCTGGCCCAGCTTTGACACCGCCCTCAAGGGAGCGGTTAATTACATTGAAGACTACAGTCACGGAATGCATCGGCTGGAAGTCGTATGCTCAAACTGCGGCTCGCATCTCGGACACGTTTTTCCCGACGGCCCCACGGCAACCGGTCAGCGCTACTGTATCAACTCCCTCGCACTCGATTTTACGCCGCAGCAGAAATAACTTTACCATAATTTTACCTTTCTCGCCGATAATACCTCCATCAGCAAATCTTAACGAGGTTGGATAATTATGGATACAGCAATCTGCCTGCACAACGCCAATGTCCTGACCGGATTTTCGGTTATGCAGAATTGTGCGGTTTACATTAAAAACGACAAAATCGCCGACGTTTACAGCGAACAACGGTTTCAGCAAAAAAAATTTTCACCCAAGGTAAAAATAATCAATGTCAACGGAGCCTACATCGCTCCCGGCTTTATTGACACCCACATCCACGGCATCGGCGGTTTCAGCGCAGACGACGCCGACAGCAAGTCAATCCTCAAAATGTCCGACATTCTGGCCTCTTACGGCGTAACCTCTTTCATTCCGACAATCGGCGCCACGCAGGAAAAACAACTGATGCCAAAAATTAAGGCTGTCTTAAAAGCCATGGGACGGGAAAAAGGCGCCCATATCTTGGGCATACACCTCGAAGGCCCGTTCCTGTCGCCCGAGCGCATCGGCGGACAGGAGCAAGAAGGCATCAGCCCGGTTGACCTCGCCTACATGGAACGCATTTACAAAACCGCCAAAGGAAAAATCATCAATATGACGGTCGCCCCCGAGCTTAAGGGAATGCGCGACTTGGCCCTGTACTGCATTGAAAAGGGAATCATCCTCCAGGCCGGCCATACCAATGCCACGTATGACCAGATGATAGAAGGTATGCAGGCCAACATTATGCACGTCACCCATATGTTCAACGCCATGCGGCCGCTGCACCACCGCGAACCGGGAACCGTCGGCGCCGCGCTGACTCATCCCGAAATTTCCTGCGAAATCATCGGCGACGGCGTCCATGTCAACCCTAACCTCATTCAGCTATTGATGAAGAGCAAGCCGCTGAGCCAGCTGGTCCTGATTACCGACAGCCTCAAATATGCCAAAGCGGAAATCCCCGCAGACGCGGACTTTTACTTCGACCAATGCTTCAAACGCAAAGCGGATAACGTTATCATCGGTTCCGGCATTACCATGCTGGACGGTTTCAAAAATCTGGTGTCCTACGGCATACCGCCCGAAAAAGCCATCCGTATGGCCTCGGTCAACCCGGCCAAAATTATGCAGCAGCCTCATAAGGGGCTCATTATTCCGGGATATGATGCCGATTTAGTTGTATTTAATCAGGATTTTGATATAATTCATACCATCATCGACGGTCAATTTCTGAAGGAGAAGTAAAATGAGACTGATAATCAAAGACAACTACGACGACTGCTCTCTCTGGGCTGCCAATTACATTGCGTACAAAATACAAACCTTTCGCCCCACTCCGAAAAAACCGTTCGTTTTGGGCCTGCCCACCGGATCAACCCCGCTCGGCACATACCGTGAATTGATTAAAATGCACAAGGAAGGCAAGCTCTCCTTTGCCAATGTCGTCACCTTCAATATGGACGAATATATCGGCCTCGACGGCAGACACCCGCAAAGCTATCGTCATTTTATGCACGAAAATTTCTTTAAGCATATTGATATTCCCCAAGCTAACGTCCATATGCTTAACGGAATGACCAAAGACTACGTCAAAGAATGCAATGCCTATGAAGAGACCATTAAAAGATACGGAAAGATACACCTCTTCCTCGGCGGCGTCGGAGAAGACGGCCACATCGCATTTAACGAACCCGGCTCCTCTCTCAGCTCCCGCACCCGGGTTAAGACGCTGACCAAAGATACCATTCAGGTCAATTCCCGCTTTTTTGACAACGACATCAGCAAAGTGCCCACAACCGTCTTGACCGTAGGTATCGGAACCATTATGGACGCGGAAGAAGTTATGATTTTGGTTACCGGCAACAAAAAAGCCCGTGCGTTGCACCATGCCATTGAGGGCAGCATCAATCATATGTGGCCCATCAGCGTCCTCCAGATGCACCAGCATGGCATTATCGTCTGTGACGACGAAGCCACCAACGAGCTTAAAGCCGATACCGTCAAATACTTTAAAGATATTGAACAACAAACCCTTAGCGCAATTAAGAAATAAAATATTTTTGACAATTAAGGTGAATAAAGGTATCATTAAATGTAATTTTTCAAAATTGCGAAACCTTCGAAAAGGAATAATATCATGTTGCAAACGATACTTTCTTCCTACAAAACATACCTGAAGAACTTTCCGGTCATTTTGCTTTTTGCGGTTCCGCTGTTGGTTCTCTCCGGTATTGAAATTTATTTTGAAGGGCTGACTTCAGCTAACCGCGGCGTTAAATATTTCATATCTTTGGCATTGTTTATCCTGCCGTTGATAAGCGCGGCTACCGACATCGCCGTTTATCAGCGCTTGTTCAAGTCTCCCCGGGTCAATCCTTTCGGTTCCCTTAAAACTCTCTTTGTCTACCTCTTTGTTCAACTGGGTTTGGGGCTGATTGCCATATTGCCGATTATCATTTTCCGGGCGCTGTTCCTAACCTTTATGAGTGCCGGATACGCCATGACTGCGGCACTGTTCGTCAATATGTTTGTCGGCATCTACTTTCTTGCCCGCTTTAACATTATTCTGCCGCTGATAGTCAGAGGACAGACGCCGAATTTAAAGGAGTTTTTGGCCTACACCGATGACTCCTACCGCAAATGGCTGGCCGTATCATTCCTGGTATATCTGCCCTACATCGTCTTAAACTACGTTATTCCCTGCCCGTACCTGCATATGGCGGTCACCAACCTGTTTATGCTGGTATTCGTTTCCTTTAACGCCGTTTACGTCATGGAGCGCAAAACGCCGGCAATGAAACCTGTTTTGGTAAAGGAAGCTGAAACGGCAAAGGCTAAAACCGCAGCGGCTCCCAAAGAAGCTCCGAAAGTCAAAAAACCGGCTGTAAAAAAACCGGCCAAACCAGCTCCGAAGGCTCCTAAACCGGAAACAAAAAAAGAACCGAAAAAGAAAATTGAAAAACCTAAAAAACCGGTTCTGAAGCCAATTGAAGCTTAATAATGAAATCCCCGTTCTGCGGGGATTTTTTTTATTGTAATTTCACAAATAGCTTTTATAATCATTTTTGCAGTTCAGAGATGAGCTGCGGTGTCTGAAAAACATCTTGTAGGAAATCCACCTTGTGGTGGAGTCTGCGGAATAAGCTACTTTTGTAGTCGAAGAAGCAGGACTGATTTCTACACAGTTTTCTAGCTCCACCTCCTTGTTTTTTTTCAAGGAGGTTTTTGTTTTTAATCAACAAAAGGAGCTAAAAAAATGATAATCGATAACATTGACCCCAAAACCGTCCGCGGCAGCGTCGGCCTGATGCTGCGGGAAGAACGCTTGGCGCGTGACTTGGGCTTTGAACAAACCGCCGACAGCGCCAGAATCCCCGCCCGCTATTTGCACCGGCTGGAAAGGGGAAAAGGATATTATTTTGTATTCTTTAAGCGTCTGCTGGCGCTCTACGGCAAACAGGTCAACATCGAGCTCGTTGACCGCCGATAACAAAAAAGCCCTGTTTGAACGGAGGGCTTTCTCAGCAGAAACAAAATTCCCTAAAAAAGAACCATCTACAAATGAATATTACGCAATCCTTTTTTAAAAAGGTTGGAGAATGCTTTAGATAAAGCGGTTCTGAAAGTGAGAAAAATTTTAGTGTATACGCCAGTACATAAACTTTCCAAACCTTGATAAAACCATCTTCAAATGAATATTATACAATCCTTTTTTTAAAAAGGTTGGAGAATGCTTTAGATAAAGCGGTTCTGAAAGTGAGAAAAATTTTAGTGTATACGCCAGTACATAAACTTTCCAAACCTTGATAAAACCATCTTCAAATGAATATTATACAATCCTTTTTTTAAAAAGGTTGGAGAATGCTTTAGATAAAGCGGTTCTGAAAGTGAGAAAAATTTTAGTGTACACGCTAGTACATGAATTTTTCGAACCTTGATAGAACCGACTTCAAATGAATATTATACAATCCTTTTTTTTAAAAGGTTGGAGAATGCTTTAGATAAAGCGGTTCTGAAAGTGAGAAAAATTTTAGTGTACACGCTAGTACATGAATTTTTCGAACCTTGATAGAACCGCTTTAGATGAAGTATTATACAACCTTTTTTATTTGTCGCGTAACTCCGCTCCCACCTTCTTATTTACTTCAACCGCTACTTTCTGCATCAAAACTTCAATATCTTTGTCGCTGAAAGTATTTTCATAGGGTTGGAAGGTTACGGCAAGAGCCAGAGATTTTTTGCCTGCGGGAAGATTCTCGCCCTCATAAACGTCAAAAACGCGAACTTCAGTAATATGATTGCGATCGGCATTACGAGCCGCGGCAATCACATCCGTCGCCTTAACGTCCTTGTTCATCACAAAGGCCATATCCTTGTCCACCGGCTGGAACTGTGACAACTCAAGTTTCTTGCGAGCTTTGTCGTTGCTGACACGCGGCAGCGGAATATTGTCAAGAATCACCTCAAACGCAACCACCCGCTGTTTAATTCCAAACATTTTGGTAACTGCCGGATGCAGTTCGCCGAAATAGGCAATCACGTTTTTACCCAGACGGAGAGCCCCGCTGCGTCCGGGATGATAATATCCCGGAGCGTCCAAACTGATTTGGGCGTTCTCAAACGGGCCATTGGCTGCGGCGATTGCGGACAAAGCATCAGCCTTGGCGTCAAACACGTCATAAGCCCGCTGCTCGCCAAACCAACTTTTTTTCGAAGTCATACCGGAACGAATGCCGCCGGCAACCAGATTCTGCTCCCCGGGTTTACGGCCGTAAAAAGCAGGCCCGACCTCAAACAGCGAAACATTGGCATAACCGCGGGCAATATTGTTCTTCAGTCCCAACAACAAATTGGGCAAAACTGACGGACGCATCTCATCCAGTTCCGCCGTAATCGGATTATACAGCTTAACCGCTTCTCTGCCGTTGCGGAAAACTTCTGCCAGCTTGGAATCTGTAAAACTCCAGGTCACGGTTTCCAACATTCCGCGGGCTGCCAGTTCATGCTTTACCGTAACCACACGACGTTGCGCCGGGGTCAGCGTCTGTTTCGGAAACTTGTCATGCGGCAAAGAAACTGCCGGAATATTGTCCAAACCAATCATACGGACAACTTCCTCAACCAAGTCATGCTCACCCTCAATATCACCGCGCCAGGTCGGAGATACCGCTTTAATTTTTCCGTTTTCTTCGGAAGTTGCAAAACCAAGTTGATTCAATATCTCCATAATTTTTTCTTTGGAGACGTCCACGCCGGCAAAGTCTTTCATCCGCGACGGACGAATATAAGCAACCCTGGGCTCGCAGTCTTCGCTGCCGGCAATCATAATTTCCGAAGCCTCGCCGCCGCAAATATCCAAAATCATCTGCGTGGCATAATCCGACCCTAAAACATTGGATTTAGGGTCAACCCAGCGCTCATAACGATAGCGGGAGTCGGAATCAATCTGAAAATGACGACCGGTACGCGCAATGCATTCCGGTGTAAACAAGGCACATTCCAAAAAGACGTTTTTGGTATCTTCGCAACATCCTTTGGCCTGACCGCCCATAATGCCGCCCAGACACTGTACGCCCTCATCATCGCAAATGCCCAGAGACTTATTGTCCAGAGCATACTCTTTTTCTTCCAGAGAAACAAACTTTTCACCGTCTTTAGCCATCCGCACGGTAATGTCGCCTTTGAGCTTATCTGCGTCAAAAACGTGCAGCGGACGTGCCATATCATAGTTGATATAGTTGGTGATGTCGACCAACGGCGAAATTGAACGCAGGCCAACGGCGGTCAAACGGTCTTTCATCCATTTCGGAGTTTCGGCTTTATTATTGACGCCTCTGATATACCGGCCGACATAAGTCGGGCAGGCCTTAAAATCTTCAACTCTTACATTAACCGGACTCTTGAAACTGCCGTTTTTCTTTAAAATATTAAGCGGTTTCAATTTTCCTAAACCGGCGGCGGCTAAATCCCGTGCAACGCCGCGTACGCCCAGGCACTCGGCCCGGTTGGGCGTAATGGAAATTTCAATCACCGGATCAATATCCAGAACTTCTGCGGCAGGAACGCCGATTTGAGTATCTTCCGGCAATTCTATAATGCCGTTATGATCCTCGCCGATGCCCAGCTCTTTCTCCGAACACATCATGCCAAAACTCTCGACGCCGCGAATTTTGCCCACCGTCAGTTTCTCATTATACATCGGAATAACCGTACCTACCGGAGCAAAAACACCGACCATCCCCTGATGACAGTTTGGCGCCCCGCACACGACCTGAAGCTTTTGCTTGCCGTCATTCACGCATAGCAAACCGAGATGGTCGGAATCCGGATGGCGTTCATAAGTTTCAACTTTTGCTGTAACAAAACCGTCTAACTTGCTGGCAGGGTTGAAAACTTCTTCAACCTCCAAGCCGATTTTTGTTAATGTTTCCGCAATCTCTTCTACGGACGCGTTCGTATCCAAATGTTCTTTTAACCAAGATAATGTAAATTTCATCGTGCCAATCCTCCGTTATTGCTCAATCCCCCGGTCATTGAAGACTCGTCCAACGGAACAAATCCGTAATGCTTGAGCCATCTGACGTCAGATTCAAAAAAGGTACGCAAATCAGGAATACCGTATTTCAGCATCGCCAAACGGTCAATGCCGACGCCGAAGGCAAACCCCTGATACTCGTCAGGGTCAATACCGCCGGCGCGCAAAACGTTAGGATGAACCATACCGCAGCCCAAAATCTCCAGCCAGTCGGTTCCGGCACCGATTTTCAGTTCGGTCTTGCTCTTTTTACAGCCGATATCCATTTCTGCCGAAGGCTCGGTAAACGGAAAGTATGAAGGCCGGTAACGAACCGGAATCTCATCCAGCTCAAAAAAAGCTTTTACAAAATCATACAAGCAGCCTTTCAGGTGCGCCATCGTAATGTTCTTGTCAATCACCAAACCCTCGACCTGGTGGAACATCGGGGTATGGGTGGCATCATAATCCGAACGGTAAGTGCGTCCCGGCGCTATAATGCGGATAGGCGGCTTCTTATTTTCCATTGTGCGGATTTGCACCGGAGAGGTATGGGTTCTGACCACAAAACTGTCGTCAAAATCGGCGCTGTCCGGATTAGGAATGTAAAAAGTGTCCTGCATTTGACGAGCCGGATGGTTTGCCGGCATATTCAGCGCATTAAAGTTATGAAACTGGTCTTCAATGTCCGGCCCTTCGGCAACCTCAAATCCCATCTGCCCGAAAATGGCGACAACCTCTTCATAAATTTTGCTCACCGGATGAATACGTCCTTGGTTTTCCGGACGGCACGGCAGGGTCACGTCAATTTTTTCCTGAGCCAGCTTGGCATTCAGCTCTTTTGCCTCCAGCTCGGCCTTGCGGTTTTCCAACGCGTTTTCAACCTCCGACTTGAGAATGTTCAGTCCCTTGCCCATTTCTTTTTTCTCTTCAATCGAAAGCGCTCCCAGTCCCTTCATCATTTCGGTAATGCGCCCCTTTTTGCCGAGAATGGCAACTCTGGCCTCTTCCAGCATCTTAATGTCCGACGCACCGTTAATCTGCGCCACCAATTCGTTTTTTAAATTTTCTAAATTTTCCATTTTTCCACCATATATAAATTCTGGACTGACTGTTTAAAACAGTAAAAGAGTCTAACCTGATTGCTCAAGTCGACTCTTTTACATAAACTTTCAGAATTTGTTACTTGCTTAAAGCAGCCTTAACTTGGTCAACCAATTTTGCAAAAGTTTCGGGCTCTTTAACAGCGATATCGGCCAATACTTTACGATCAAGCTCAATACCAGCTTTGGCGAGCCCGCTCATAAATCGGGAATAGGTCATATCGTGCAGACGAGAAGCAGCATTGATTCTCTGAATCCACAAACTGCGGAAGTTTCTTTTCTTGGTTCTTCTGTCGCGGTAAGCGTACTGTAAAGCCTTCTCTACTTTTTCAATGGCAACTCTGAAAACGTTTTTGGAACGGCCTCTGTAGCCTTTAGCCATAGAGAAAACTTTTTTGTGACGAGCGTGGGCTGTTACACCTCTTTTAATACGAGACATTCTTCATTCTCCCTACAAATATGGTAAAAACTTTTTGACAATCTGAACGTCAACACTGGCTAACAATGTTGTACCGCGAGCTTGTCTTTTCATTTTCTGGGTTTTGCAGAAGAGGCAGTGTCTCTTGAACGCAAAGTTTCTTTTCAGTTTGCCGGTACCGGTAACGCTAAAGCGTTTCTTAACCGCGCTTTTGGTTTTTAATTTAGGCATTTTAATCCCTTTCTATAAATTACATCATTGGATTCATAAGGAGTCGCCAGGCATGCCAATTAGCCCGCACCACTCTGTTCAGCCGCGTTTATACTATTTAAACATCCTGATTGCAAGCATTTTCTTACTTTAAACTTGCATTTTTTATCAAAAAGAGATAACGTCCGTTCCATCATATTTTTATTATTCTTAAATTAATGTCTAACTTTAAAATTTAAAAAAAAAATGAAATTATTAAAATCAGTCCCCCTACTGTGGGCTACCATCGTTCTTCTTGCAATCGCCTGCGGCGCCCTGCTTATCCAAAACCGCAATCAGGCAACATCAATCCGACAGTTTGCCAAGGACAAAGTCAAAGTTGAAAAAAAGCTTGTGGTTCTTGACAGCCTGATAAAGCAAAACAACCAAAATTTATACAAAGTGTTGGATGCTGCGATTGATGCCAAAATGGAAGCTGCCGATGCCAAAGAAAAATTGAAAAACCAACTGAAAAAGTAGTTTTGATTCTTGCAACTCCCCTGCTAAGCCTTGCTTAACAGGGGATTTTTATTGGTCCAACGGATACGCCAGTCATAAGAAAATCCCCTTGAATGCCTGTGCATCAAGGGGATTTTCTTATTTTTCCTTTTTTCCCGGCTTAAGCTCAAACTGCGGAAAAATATAACGCAATCCCCAGAACACCAGCAGACAGCCCACAACCAGATTCATAATGTTAACCACCATATCCGGCAGAAATTTTCCGCCCAGAGACCCCAGAACAACAACAAAGGTCATAAATATCGGCGTTGACAGCAAGGTCCCGAAACCAAATTGAAACAATCCGCGATTAGACATTTTCAAATCCATCACCTTCGCATTGAAAACCCCTGTATAACAAATGATTGTCACCGGATTGAGCATCGTCAACAACAAAACGCCGACAAACACGCTGCGGCTGCCCCAGTCATACATATCCAGATAAGAGACGCGGTCAGTAAAGCTCATCAACGCAAAGGACAATCCCAGATAAACAATAATCACGCCGTTGATTTTCTTAAAAAATTCCGACGTGCTCTTTACTTGTTTGATAATGCCGACTATTCCCAGCAACGAAATCAGGATATAAACCGCATCGGCCAGAGTTACCGCGGCAATGCCCGAAGCCACGCTTTTAAAAGGCAGGATTGCCGCCAACTGAAACAACAGCAGGCAAATTGGCCCCATTCCGCCAAATTGTAGCAGGATTCCAAGCTTTAGGCCGGACAAAACCGGATGCACATTTTTTTTCTGCTCTTTTTCCATCATTCTGCTTCTCCCTAATAAAAGTTCTTGTCGCTGACAAACTTTGCCGCCCGCATATCAACCAACTTGCCTTCTTCCAGCCTGACCTTGCGGTCCATCTGGTCGGCCAAATCAAAGTTATGCGTCGCAATCAACGCCGACAGCCCGGTTTCCTTAACAATAGACAACAGCTCGCCAAAAACGATTTCAGCCGTCTTGGGATCCAGATTCCCGGTCGGTTCATCCGCCAGCAAAAGCTTCGGAGCATTAGCCAAAGCCCGCGCTATGGCTACACGCTGCTGTTCGCCGCCGGACATTTCCGCCGGACGATGCTTAAATCGTTTTTCCAGCCCCAAACGCTTCAACAGCCATTCCGCTTTTGCCTTTGCCTCTGCCATACCCACACCGGCTATCAGTTGGGGAAGCATAACGTTTTCGGTCGCGTCAAAATCAGCCAACAAATTATGATACTGGTAAACAAACCCCAAATAATCCCGGCGCAGGCCTGTCCGCATCATATCGCCCAGTTTGCTGCATTTCTGACCATTCAGATAAATCTCGCCCTTTGTCGGCTTTTCAAGCAGTCCGGCAATTTGCAGCATCGTCGATTTTCCAGAACCGGAAGGGCCGATAAGCGCCACGATTTCGCCTTTTTCAATATTAAGGTTAATTCCCCGCAAAACCTCCAAAGTCTGACTGCCCTGCTTAAAACTGCGGTAAACGTTTCTCAGTTCCAAAGTTGGCGTTTCTTCCCTACTCATAACGCAAAGCCTCCACCGGATCAAATTTTGCGGCACGATATGCCGGATATAAAGTTGCTAAAAATGACAGCAGCAAGGAAATTCCCGCCACCAAAATGACTTCGGCGGTATCAACCCGGGCCGGCAGCTGCGACAGAAAATAAATCTCTGCCGAGAACAAATCTCTTCCCGTCAAATGTTGTAAAAACTGACGGACATTCTCGATATTATGGCAGAACAACAATCCTAAAATCAGGCCGATGGTCGTTCCCACCACGCCGACAAAAGCGCCGTCCATAAAGAAAATACGCATCACCATGCCTTTGGTCGCCCCCATAGTCCTGAGCACCGCAATATCCCGGCCTTTGTCTTTCACCAGCATAATCAGCGCCGTAATAATGTTAAAAGCCGCCACCAGAATAATCAGCGTCAGAATTAAAAACATTACGTTGCGCTCAACCGCAATCGCATTGAAAAAAGCGGCGTTGGTCTGCTTCCAGTCATAAACGTAAGCGCCCGCACCGACACTTTCTTCTATTGTTTTGCGTACCGGTTTGAGCATTTCTTCATTGTCCAGCGTTACGTCAATATGCGTTACCGCGCCGTTCAGCCCGAAATATTTTTGTGCGGCGTCAAGCGGCATAAAAATAAAATTGGAATCATATTCATACATACCGACTTCAAACGTACCTATCACCTGATAAGATTTCATTCGCGGAACCGTACCGAAAGCGGTCACTTTGCCGTTGGGCGACAACAGGGTTATCTTGTCCCCGGGAACAACGCCCATCTTGGTTGCCAGACGAATACCCATAATCACGTTGTCACCGTGAAAATCCTCCATATTCACATTTTTCAGGCTGTCTTTCAAAATCGGCTTTTTAACCAAATCCTTAGCGTCAATACCGCGTATCATCGCCCCCTCGGCCGCTTTTCCGGCCGTAACCAGCAATTGGTTTTCAATCATCGGTATGACAATTTTGACATGCTTGATGTCTGCCAACTCCTGAATGGCCTCCTTATAATTGTTAAAAGGATAGCCCAAAGGCGACATCAGGCCGATATGGCCGTTAATACCCAAAATGCGTGATAACAGTTCATGACGAAAACCGTTCATCACCGACATGACGATAATCAGCGTCGCTACTCCCAAGGCTATTCCGGTAAAAGCGAAACCGGTAATAACAGATATAAAACCTTCTTTTCGCTTGGCGCGCAAATATCTCTTGGCTACCAGTCTCTCAAATTTTGAAAAAATCATTGATAATTCTCCATTTCCCTATCTGCATTTATATTGTCTTTAACGCAACTTTACAACTGCCGAAGCCTGTCGTGTGTATAAAAATTTCCGTCCACCCTATGCAATAAATTACATAACTATCTTCGCTTATTTCACATTATCATTAAAAATTAACCGGAGAATTCTGATATTAATTTTTTAATAAAGAACGGTATATCATAAAACATTTGCTTGTGAAGATACCTGAATCCAAGAGATGCAATATCAGATGATAAATATACAATTCTCTTTCTTAATCGCATCAGACAGTAATAATTCTCCATTGCGATAAAAGTTGAAACCACTTGGAAGATTGATTTTAAACTTCATAAAAAAACAGGAGAGTAAAAAAAACACTCACCTGTTTTTTGATAAATAAAGTTACAGAAACAAAAAAGTTACAACTTCTAAGCAATTTTCTGATTGCTGATAAGACCTTCCGAAATTTGCAGATTAGTCATAATCATACTGTCCAGAGCCTTGTCGTTAATATTGTCTATGTCGCGGCCCACCTCAATAGTCTTGCCGGAAACATAATCGGCAAGCTTTATCAGGTTGTCCTTGGTCTCAGACGGCAGATTGTTGTCTTTGGACTTTGCCAGGGTTTTGATATAAACCCACAGTTTAAGATTGTTGTCCAATGCGGTGACTAAAGCCTCAACATTGTTGTTCTCTCGAGCCGAAGACAAATCTACCGCGCATTTGAGCAGAGAAAACGCCTCTTCTTTAGCCAGATAGTTTTTAACGGCTTCCAACAATCCTTCCGAAATCTGCATATTAATGTTGATTAGGCTGTCAAAATCAGACTTGCTCATTGCCACGCCTTTGGAAAGAGTAAGGCGTTCAACATACTTTGATAACTTCATTAAATTGGATTTAATGTCGTCGGGAAGCAAATTCTTTGCGCTTTTAAGCGATGTTTCTATCTCTACCCACAGTTTCAAATTGTTATCCAAAGTAATCAGCTTTAATTTCTCGTCATTACTGATGGACGCTTTAGACAAAGCCATCGCGCTGTTAAGCAAAATTGCCGCTTCCGTCTCTGCGTCCTTAATTTGATTTGTGGTTTTAACCATTGTAGCTTCCTTACCAATGAATCTTTTTATTCAAAGTTAATATAATCAATTGTGTCACTTTTTAAACTGTTATTTTCAAGTTATTCCCGTGAGAACTGCCTTTATTTGGGGAAAATAAGCAAAAGGCAGCCCTCGGGGAAAATGCAGTTCCTTCTGGAACTGTGTATTGTTTTAAGAAAAAATGGGGAGATTTTTCCTTAAAAGTTGGGGAAACATAATAATAGGGGAACTCGTCACAACATCAAAAGCACCGTTTTTTTTACAAATGCCGGATAGATAAACAAAGCCGCCTTAACGCGCTGAACTGCCCGGAATCCGTCAAGCAATCGCTTTAGAACGGAGCAATGATATCCAAAATCTGCCGTCCGTACCTCGGCTGCTGAACATCCGAAATCACGCCTTTGCCGCCGTACGATACGCGCAATTCGGCTATTTTGCTTGATTCAATCGTATTATCCGAGCTGATGTCTGCCCGGCGGATAATTCCTCTCACGGTCAACTGACGCAGCTCATAGTTAACCCGGATTTCCTGCGTACCTTCAATCACCAGATTATTGTTCGGTAAAACCTGTGTCACAATTGCAGCCATCGTCATCTCAATTTTCTCTTTACGGTCGATTTTACCGTCGCCGGAAATCTCGCGGTTTGAAGTGATGTCAACCAACGCCGACGGCTTTACCGCATCCGGAAGCACCCGGTCAAGATAGTCTTCATAACCGAACATTCCGCCGATTCCCATTGTATCTTTATTGTCATCACGATTCTGTTCCGTCTCGTTTTCCATCAAAGCATTGTCCTTGGCCGAAACTTTAACCGTAATGATGTCGCCGACCTTAGAGGCCCGCAAATCTTTGAAAAATCCGCTGGAACCCGGTTTCCACAAAGAATTTGCACCGCCTTTTGCATCGTTAACCTGCGGCATCGGCATTGAAACCGGTTCATAATTTTTGGCTTCTACCGGATTGGTTATCGGCGCCAGCGGCGGTTCCTGCCCCACTTGCTGGAGCCTGGACCACATACCGCATCCCGACAGCGATGTCGCCATCAGCAATACTGCTGCCCCCCGGCAAAATTTATAGTTAAAATTGTTCATTTCAATAGTCTCCCCGCTATCAAATTACTGTCCGTCGATTTCTACCGTATCGGCATCGACAACCGTTGCATAAAACTTCTTTGAACTCTTCGTGTTCATCACCTCAATCGACTGCCCCTTGGCACCGTCTTCCAAAGCTTCCGCACGCGCCGTAATTTGCAGTCCTTTGGATTTGTAAACCGAAGTGACGACCTTGCCCTTCTTAATCAGAATAACCGGCCCGACCTCCCTATCGGCAATCACTTTACCCTCTTTCAAGGTTTTCTTTGCCTGCATTCCGACCAGCTTGTTCAGTTCCGTGATATTCTGAGTCTTGATGCGGTTCATCCTCACCGGTATCGTTTTCAGCTTATCCTCACTGATGACCTCGCCTTTTTCAATATTTACCGCCGGAACCCAGATTTCTCCCATCACATAATACCTGCCGCTCAAGCTGGTTTTGGCATAGGGATTGCCGTCGGCAAAAATTTCCGCTGTCGCAGAAAACTTGTTTTGGGTTGCATCAAACTTGAGTTTGGAAATCATAACTTTGGCTGCCTTGACGTTCTCAAGCGCAAAACTGGTCTGTCCGCCGAAAAATTCCAATTCTATTTTATCTTCCAACCCTTGCTCGACAAACTCTTTTTTCACCGCCTCGGCAATATCGCCTTCGCCCAACAGCAGCAAATTATCGGCCTGTGCCGGCGAAACAATCAAAAACATCGCCAATAAAGCTATTTTCCCCAATTTAAACATTTTTCCCCTTCAAACTAAAGCTATTTCAATTGGTTAATCGTGCTCAACATCTGATCCGAAGTTGAAATAATCTTTGAGTTCATCTCATATGCGCGCTGAGCGGAAACCAGTTCCGTAATTTCGGTAACCGCGTTAACGTTAGAGGTGATTAAATACCCCTGCAAAATGGAACCGAAACCTTCCGTATCCGGATTATCCAAAATCGGAGCACCGGACGCCTGAGTTTCCGTAAACATATTGTTGCCGATTGCTTCCAAACCGGCCTCGTTCGGAAAAGTCGCCAATTCCAGCTGTCCGACATTTACTTCGTCGGTCTCGCCGTCCTGCTTGACCCAGACTTCGCCGGAAGCGTTAACATAAATTTCAACCGCATCGTCCGGAATTGTAATTTCCGGCTGTACGGTGTAGCCGTCATGAGTGACGATAACGCCGTCTCCGTTTCTCTGAAAAGCGCCGTCTCTGGTATAGCCGGTACCTTTGCCCTCGGGCAGTTCAATTTGAAAATACCCTCTGCCACGAATTGCCAAATCCAAACTGTTGTCGGTTTTCGTCAGACCGCCGCCTTCCGTAATACGGTAAACGGCCGCGGTTCTGACACCCAAACCAAGCTGAATGCCGGAGGGCACCACAGTCTGATCCGCGGTAGAAACAGCGCCCGGACGAATAATGTTCTGATACAGCAAGTCGTTAAATTCGGCTCTTCTTTTGGTATAAGCCGTGGTGTTCATATTGGCGATGTTGTTGGAAATCACGTCAACATTCGTCTGTTGAGCCAGCATTCCGGTTGCGCCTATTTGTAAAGATCTCATATTTTTATTCCCCTGTAAAAATTACGCCAGCTGCGCATAAGTAGTAATCGTGTTGGAAATCCGGTCATGTTCCTGATCAATCATCTGTTGAACATACTCGTAAGACCGCTGCAGTTTAACCAGTCTGGTCATCTCGACAATCGGTTCAACGTTGGACTTTTCCACCGCTCCCTGAACCACTATCGCATCATTCTGCCCCACCTGCATGGCATTGCCGGAAACATTCTCAAACATTGTTCCCGCAACCTTCATCAATTTCTGGTTATCGGCAAAACTCGCCAGTTTCAACCGGCCGATAACGCCGTTTTCGGTCATTACGTCGCCGCTTTCGGTTATGGAAATTTCCTTCTCTCCCGGAGCAAAGAAAAACGGCTCGTTGTTTTCAGAAAGCACCACCGCACCGTCGTTTGTCACCAACTTTCCGTCGGCATCCAAAGAAAACTGGCCTTTCCGGGTATATCTTTCGCCGCTGTCGGTATCAACGCAGAAAAAAGCGTCGCCCTTCAACGCCAAATCAAAAGTATTGCCGGTTTCAACAATCGGTCCTTCGGAAAAATCCTGAAAACTGCCGAAATCTTCGGTAAAATACAGCGGCGCGCGCCCTATCCCCTGAGCGTCCGGCGTCTGTACCATAAAAGAACTGAACAAAACATCGTCTTGTTTATAGCCGGATGTATTCATATTTGCCATATTGTTGGAAACGATATCCATCTGCTTCCACAAGGCCATCTGGCGTGACAACGCGATATAATTTGTATTATCCATTATATTCTCCCCAATAGTTTGGATAATCTAAAACTTGTTGTCATTACCTATGCAATAGTCGTGCCAAATTTTAAAACTTGGTTAATTTTTGATGTTAAACATGAAAAAAAGCCCCGTTTTTCAACCGGGGCTTTTTGTAAGCGGCACCAAACTAGCGGCAGCAGGCTGTCTTTTTCAAAATATAATTATTTGCCAAAACGCCTGTAATCGGACGCTTCATCATATCCAAGCGGCGAAGCTGGTCTTTTTCAACCCGGTAATACGAAACTTCTCCGTTAGCCGGCTTCAGGGTTATGATGTCGCCGTTAACCATATAAGACCCCTGACTGTTGAATATACCGTCCTTTTCTCCGATATAAACGTCCTGTTCCAGAAAACTGTAGTCACGGTTCAGCTGAATTGTCGTTTCAATCCCCGGACCGCTGGCAGCCGGAAGGGTTCCTTTGAACGTACCGCAGTATTCCGCCGGCATATTTTGATTGGCGGCACACCCTGCCAACATTAAAACCGCGGCGAAAAACATATACAATTTTTTCATTGATATTACTCCAAAAAATTAAATTAATCCGCACGTGACCGGATTAATTTAATTTTCAAGCGTTAAAATTCAAGCCCCAGGCGGCATAACGCCCGACATCTTCCTGCCAGTTTTCGCGAACCTTCACAAACAAAAACAAATGCACCCGTTCCTCCAACAGCTCTTCAATTTCTTTTCGAGCCGCCTGCCCAATGCGTTTTATCATCGAACCGCCTTTGCCCAACACGATTACCTTTTGGTTGTCCCTTTCGACATATATGGTTATTTCAGCGCGAATTGAACCGTCGTCCCGCCGTTCCCAAAGCTCAGGTTCAACGGTCAATGCATAGGGCAGCTCCTGATGCAGGAACAAAAACAATTTCTCCCGCACAATCTCGGACGCCAGCATTTTCAACGGCATGTCAGACATCTGCTCTTCCGGATAATACCAGGGACTGATTGGAAGATTGTCGGCCAAATATTTGTAAAACTCATCCATATACTGTCCGGTCTCTGCCGAAACGAAGAAAGTCTCCTTAAAATGGCCCTCCTGATTCAAAGCGGCGCTCAGCCCCAGCAGCTTGTCTTTTTGAACCAAATCCACTTTGTTAAGTACCAAAACGGCCTCTGTCTTGTTTTTGTTCAGCTTGGCAATAATGCTTCGGGTCTCGTCGTCAAAACCGCGCTTGGCGTCAACAACCAATACCGTAATATCCGCATCGCCGACCCCATCCCAGGCAGAGCCGACCATTGCCCGGTCCAATCGGCGCTTCGGCTTAAAAATACCCGGCGTGTCAATAAAGATAATCTGCGTATTTTCGTATATGCCTATACCCTTGACCAGAGTACGGGTCGTTTGGACTTTCGGCGAAACGATGGAAACTTTGGAACCGACAAAGTTATTTGTAATCGTCGACTTTCCCGCATTAGGCGCACCGATGAGCGCCACAAACCCGCACCGGGTCGGCATCTCGTCAGAAACATTTATTTCGCGTTCATTTGCCATTCTTACTCAATTCTCTGCAACATCTTGGCGGCCGCGTCAAATTCCGCCAATTTTTTATTACGCCCTTCGCCGACGGCGTCTTCTACGCCCTTAAGGCTGACCGAAATGAAAAACGTCGGCTCATGCTCGCTGCCCGTACGCCCGACCATTTTATAAACCGGCGCTCCGTACCCCTTTACATGGGCAACTTCCTGAAGCTGGGTCTTGGCGTCTTTTGGGGGCGCAACGTTCTTGTCAATCAATTCCCGCCAATGATTGTTTACAAACTTGATGGCGTCTTCAACGCCGCCGTCAATGTAAATGGCGCCGATAACAGCTTCGCACACGTCACAAAGCACATTTTCGTTGTCCCTGATTTCCCGGTTGGCCACATCCATAAATTCATTCAGCCGCAGCGTCCGGCCGACCATTGCCACCGTCTCTTTGCACACCAGCCCGGTAAACCTTTGCGACAGGCTGCCTTCCGGCTCCCCCGGAAACAAACGATATAAAAGCGAGGCGATGGAAACCCCCAGCACCCGGTCGCCCAAAAACTCCAGACGTTCATAGTTTCCGTCTACATGCGAATTGACGCTGCTGTGCGTCAACGCTTTTTTCAGCAGCGATTCGTCTTTGAACTCGTGCTTGAGAATTTTTTTTAATTCTTCCATGTTTTTTACCTAATCAAATATCTGCAAAAACTCAACCCTGCAAAACAGACAATAAAACTCAAAGCGAAAGTGCCAAAACCTGCCGACAGACAAGCAAGGACACTTTCATTCTGCAAAATCAGCATTAAGTGCCCTCCGGTTAAGCTCTGAATTATGAAATGGAATCAAACAACCTGTCCCACCGGATTTTCTTCGGCCAGCTCCACGGTTTGTACCATTCTTCATCCTCGTTGTGGGAGAAGAACAGAAAACGTGCTTTGCCGACCAAATTTTCGGCAGGAACAAAACCGACGTTCACTCTGCTGTCATCGGAACGGTCACGGTTGTCACCCATCATAAAATAATTTCCCTGAGGAACCACAATTTCCTTAAAATCGTCATGAGCCTCATGGTCGGACAATTCCAGAATACGATGCTTTTTGCCGTTGGGCAGCGTCTCAATATACTGACGATACCGCTCGGCGCTGCCGTAAGCATTGCGAATGGTAAAGTCCTCGACCTGCTCGCGTTCAACCATCTCTCCGTTAATAAAAAGACGACCGCGCTCCAGTTTGATTTTATCTCCCGGAAGACCGATAACCCGTTTGATGAAGTCCGTCTTGTTGTCCTGCGGATATTTAAACACCACAACATCGCCGCGCTCCGGCTCGTCTTCCCAAATTCTGCCTTCAAACAACGGCAGGCTCCACGGCAGAGAATGTTTGGAATAGCCGTAGGTATATTTGGAAACAAACAGATAATCTCCCACATACAGCGTCGGATACATTGAGCCCGATGGAATTTTAAATGGTTCAAACCAAATCGTTCTGATTACAATTGCAATTAAAATTGCATAGAATACTGTTTTAATAGTATCCCAAAAACTTTCTTCTTTATCCATCAACAGCCTCGTTTAGTTTAACAGCAATCTCTTATTTGCTGTCATCATATACATTTTTTATTTTTTCACAACTATAAAATTTCAATAATAACAACCGCTTGCGCAAAAGGAAAATCATCGCTCAGCGAAACCGCGCATCGATAGTTTCTTCCCTCAGCCAAAAGCTCGGCCCAGCTGCCGGCTTTTCCCGTCAAATGCAGCAACGGTTTGCCCAGCGCATCGTGACCGACTGAAATTTCCTGCCAGGAAATTCCCTCGTTAAAACCTGTTCCCAAAGCCTTTACCGCCGCTTCCTTTGCCGCAAACAGCTTAGCCGCTTTACAGGCCTTTTTATTACCGCCGTCTCCGCAGGCGGCAATTGCCTCAAGCTCCTCCGCCGTAAAAATTCTGGTCAGAAAATGCTCGTCAAACTTTTGCAGCGTTTTGGCTATCCGCTCAATATTGACGATGTCTGTCCCAAGTCCGATAATCATAATTAACTTAATCCTTCGTCAGTGTTTTTGCCAGTTTCCGGCATCAACTTTTTTCCGCCGTTTCCGCCGATTTTCTCCAAAGCCTTCTTCACCAGATAATAACTCGCCAGCCATGCCGCAATGTAGTAAGGAATACAACCGACCATCATAGGCCATAAGATAGGCCAGATATCCTGAAAAAACAAGTCAAAATCAAAATGCAGCAGGGCTCTGGTCGCTTTTTCAAAAAAATGAATAAAATCGACCTGGGCCGAATGCGCATAATCGCCGCCCAACATCCTGCGTCCGGTATAGAGAACCGACAGCCAGATAAACGGAAACGTCCACGGATTTCCTGCCGCCGTCCCCAAAGCGCTGGCAAGAATATTGCCGCGTATAATCCAGGCCGTAAGAGCCGCCAGCAGCAAATGAAAACCCACAAAAGGCGTAAAGGATATCGCAACGCCGCAAGCCACTCCCGCGGCAATGGAACGGGGCGTTCCCGGCATCCGCCGCAACCGCAGCAACAAATCGCGGCCGTAAGCCTTCCAGCCTTCCTGCGGCCACAACCGGCTTTTAAGCTTTGTCGTCCATGAAACCTGAGAACGGCGGGCGGACAAACTTTTTCTCCTCTAAAAAACTATATCGAACTATTGTACCGAACGAGATACATATGATACAAATTTGCTGGCTTTCAAGGCCGCAATAATATCAGTAAGATGTTTCAGGTCTTTTACCTCAACATCGACAATCAGCTCGAAATAACTCACCGTCCGGTTGACGATGTTCAAATTGGAAATATTGCCGTTGTTGCGCGCAATCAGGTTGGACAACTCGCCCAACGAACCCGGCTCGTTGACGAGCATCACTTTCAGCCGTCCGACGTGCGGCGTATCGTCTGCCGCATCCCCCCAGGAAATGTCCAGCCAGCGTTCCGGCTCGTCCGCAAACTTTTCCAAGAGCTTGCAGTCGATTCTATGAACCGCGACGCCTTTTCCCGTCGTCACGATTCCCACAATCCGGTCTCCCGGCAGAGGATGGCAGCAACCGGCAAAATGTACCGCCATACCGGGAATCAAACCTTTTATTTTCAAAGGTTCGGCTTTTGACTTGTCTTTCTTGACGCTTTTGCTGAACACCGGAACTTTCAGCGACTTGACCACTTTCTCAAGTTTAGACTGCTTATAGCCCGGATAAACCGCTTTCAGAACATCCCAGGCCGTTACCAAGCCTTCGCCTACTTTTGCATAAATATCGTCAATGGATTCCGCCTCGAAATTCGGCAAAACGTTCACCAGCCCTTTTTCGCTGAACTCCAAATTTTCGCCTTTAAATGTCCGTTCCAGCAGCTGTTGTCCGAGAGTAATGAACTGATCGCGCTTATAAGCCCGGACATAACGACGGATGGCGGCTTTCGCCTTTCCCGTCACGACGAAACGATCCCATTCGGTCGAAGGATGCTGCGCCTTGGACGTCAGAATTTCAACTTGGTCGCCGTTCTGCAAAATCGTCCGCAGCGGACGGATTTCCCCGTTGATTTTTGCTCCCACACAGGTGTCGCCCACGGACGAATGCACCGCATACGCAAAATCTACCGGCGTGGAATTGACCGGTAAGCCGATTAAATCGCCTTTAGGCGTAAAACAGAAAACCTGGTCGTTATACATTTCCAGTTTGGTGTTTTCCAAAAACTCTTCCGGATTGGATGCCTGCTCCAAAATTTCCAGCAGTTCCCTAATCCAGCGGAATTTTTTACCGACGACTTTCTCCCCCTGTTTATAAGCCCAGTGCGCCGCCACGCCCTTTTCATTGACCTCGTGCATTTCCTGCGTGCGGATTTGAATCTCGATGCGGGTGTTTTCCGGCCCGATAACGCCGGTATGAATGGATTTGTAACCGTTGGGCTTGGGGGTCGAAATATAATCTTTAAATCGGCGCGGAACCATATGATATTTGCTGTGAACTACTCCCAACGCCTGATAACAGGAGGCAACGTCATCCACAATAATCCGAAAAGCCATAATATCCGACAATTGTTCAAACGAGGCGTTTTTTTGCTGCATTTTGCGCCAAATGGAATACGGCGTCTTTTCTCGGCCGGACACCGAAGCCTTTATGCCGTTTTCTTCCATGTCTTTTTGCAGACGGGCAATAATCTTCGGTACCAGATTGCTGCCTTGCTCACGTAAAAAATTCAAACGCGCTTTGATTGACTCGTAAGCGTCCTTATGCAACTCCGCAAAAGCAATTTCTTCCAACTCGCTTTTTACTTCCTGCATACCGATGCGCTCTGCCAGCGGCGCATAGATATCTAATGTCTCTTTGGCGATTCGCGCACGCTTTTCCGGGCTTTTTAAAAAATGTAACGTCCGCATGTTATGCAGACGGTCAGCCAGTTTAATCAACAAAACGCGGATATCTTCCGACATTGCCAGCAAAAGCTTGCGGAAATTTTCAGCCTGCTTGTTATTGACGGACTTTTGCTCAATCATCGCCAGTTTGGTAAGACCGTCAACAATCTGTGCCACCTGCTCGCCGAACAAAGACTTGATTTCTTCCACCGTCGTATCGGTATCTTCAACCGTATCATGCAAAAGCCCGGCAATGACGGAAGCGGAATCAAGCTTGAATTTTGTCAGAATACCGGCCACTTCTACGGGATGGGAATAATACGGGTCGCCGGAAGCCCGCAGCTGGGCCCCGTGTTTCTTCATTGCAAAGACATACGCTCTGTTCAGAGCGTCTTCATCGGCGTCCGGATCATAGGATTTTACCAAATCAACAAGTTCATACTGTCTTAACATCGAGCCTCGGTCTTATGTTTCAATCATCATCACAAAAAAAAAGTTCCAGAATACAGACTTAGCATACTATTCTTAACTAAGTCTAAACTTCCGGAACTCTTCTTGCAACAAATATCGAAAAAAATATTAATTTTCGTCGTCGAAATCGTCACCGAGGTCGTCGCCGCCCTCTAAACCGTCGTCCATGGACAAGTCATCGTCGCCCAAAGAACCGCCGAAAACGTCATCGCCCTCAACGTCGCTGTCAGCGTCAACGTCCAAAAGGTCATCACCGCCGTGAACCTGCATATTGTCATCAATTTCAGCCTGCGGCAGCAAACCGGTAAACTGGTCGTCCAAATCAGCCAGTTCTTTTTCGGCAGCCATAATTTCCAACTCTTCTTCTTCCGGCTCCTCAACCTCGACATACTTCTGCAGCCCCATAACCAGAGACTTCTGCAGTTCTTCAATACTTACGGTTTCGTCGGCAATTTCGCGCAAAGCTATCACCGAGTTTTTATCATTGTCGCGGGCAACCGTCAGCGGCGCACCGGCAGACAAGTCCTTGGCTCTTTGTGCCGCAACCATCAGCAGCTCATAGCGATTGGGAATTTTATCAATACAATCTTCGACCGTAACACGTGCCATTTTATTCTACCCTGTTAAAAATTTAAAAACCTATCCCTGAATGTATACTCATAATGAATCCGAAATGCAATAACAAAATGCACAAATCGTGAAAAATTAATAAATTAGCTAGTGTTTTTAAAACCTTAGTCAAGGCGGCTTATCGGAATATCCCCCAGCTTAAAATCAGATTTCCGCCATTTTTCGGTCAATTCCGTGCGGTTTTTGCGAACCTCGCGAACATCGTTGAGGGGAGCCTTATACATTTCGACAATCGCCTGCATCGTGGAATAGCGGCTTTGCTGGGAACGCGGGCTCAGCTTGCGAATGTCGTCATCATGCAGGCCGGACTGATACCCCCTGATAGCCATTGCCATTCCGCTCGAAATCTTTGACAGCCGATAGGCTTTGATTGTCTTGTCACAGGTATAGGCCCATTCGTTGAGCGTAAACCCCTGCTTGGCCGCAATCATCGCCAATTCCCGCTCCTGTCCCATAATGGTCGCCTTTTGCACCAACCGTTGGCATGGGTTAACCAGGTCCTTCAGCCCCGGAACCAGCAAAATATTGTCCGGCCGGTTCGCCTCATAGCTTAACAGCATTGTCGTCACCCGCGACAGCCGATAACGATTGGCCCCGGTCCATTCCCGGATTCCGTCAAGCGTCCCGATAAAAGCCTTCACGTCGGTTGAAGTCAACAGGCTGTTTTTCTCGGGATTGACCGTACGCAAATCGCTGCGCCCGATTTTTTTTGCCTGCGGAACATTGGTCATATAGTGTTCCGGCGGCACCAGTTTTTTTATCGCCTGATAAAAATCTTTGTCGTAAGCCACTTTCGGATGAGCCGGAACCCGCCGCGGCATTTCAGGCATCGTCACATTTTCAGGCCAGACTTCGGGCATCAGCAGATAATACAAAAACGGAGACAAAAACTCCAAATCGTCAATCCCCTTCAACTGCGGAGCAATGCGGGTCGGAAACTTGTTTTTTGTTTCTCTTATCCCCGGAAGGTTAAGCACTTTTTCCGACATATTGGGAATTGTAAACAACATCGGCCCGATATACGGGTACATCGCTCTCGGAATGCTGTTCAACATTTCCAGAATTGCGTCTTCATTTTCGCCTTTCAGGCGCTTCTCGTTGCTGCCGTAGGTCGCAATCCGACTGTAAAAATCACGGTCAAATACCTCTCCGACGTCAAACGTGCTGGTATAATGCGTATCATAGATACCTTCCTGACTCTGAAAAAAAGCCTCCAGCTCGGACATCGTCGGAAGTTCGTCTTCTTCAAGATTAATCTCAAAAGCCGGAATATAGTCGGCCATAGCCGCAGCCGCGGGACAAACCGCCAGCAGCATCAGACCAAACAGTATTCCGACTTTTGTAAACATCTTAGTTATAAGTCACCCGTACCTTGTAAGTCAGAGTCGTTTCACCCCCGGCAGGCACGTTAACCAGCCATTTGAATGTCCTGGCTTTGCTGCGGTCGCTAGGCAGGCTTTCGCTCACGATTTCCGTCTGATAGTAAAAAGTCTGAACAAACTCTACCGCGGCGTCACGGCCTTTGGCATTGTGGAAAGTAACGGAAACTTCGTTCTCCGCCATTTTTTCCGAAAGTTTGTTCTGAGCCGTAATCTTGCCGTCGGCATAAATGTCAAAAGCTTCGCCGATAGCCAGTTCGGCCTTTTCCCCTTTGGCCAGCTGAGCCATATCGGCGGCCCCGATAAATTGCAGTTCGCCGCTGCCGTCCTTGTCATAAAAACGAACTACGCCGGAAGGCATCGGCAAGCCGAGTTTGTTCTCTTCGCTGTTGGTCAGCTTGTAAACCGTCGAAGGATGCAAACGCTCAAAATCGCCGCTTGCATATGTGGAAGAAACGTTCAACGGAGAAGTCAGCCGGTAGGATTGTTCAAACTTAACCCCTTTCAGGTCCATCAGACTGACCTGTTTGGATTGCTTATCCATAATGTCTGTTTTAAACGGCAGGCTGTAAACATAATATTCGCCGAGATTTTCAGCCGGAAGGGAAGCGCTTTCCGCAGCCCCCGCCGCATCAAAAGAAACCGACTTTGCCGCCATCATCAGATTACGGGGCTGCGGCCGGACATTGCCGTTTTCCTGTTTGACGTCTCCGGCTATCAACTGCACTTCGGCGTCTTTATAATCGGCTCCGGACTGATTATTCAAAGTCACCCAGCCCTGCAAATCCATTTGGCTGTCGGAAGTAATTTCCGCCACATAATTGGCCTGCCAGCTCAAACCGTTGGTCAGATAGTTCAGCGTCAAATCTTTGCTGCCGTCGTTTTGATTGTCCAGCTTGACCACCAGTGTCGGCTTCACCCGCAAATTCTCGGGCAGGTTTTCATAAACCAAACGCCCCGGAAAGTTAGCTTCGATTCCGTAACTGAACTTTAACAGGGGATTACCGTAGTTGCTGCTGATAATATCAGCCTTGTCAAACATATTCTGACCATTGGCCGGATTGGTTGTCACCGTCATAACTTTTTGTCCGACGGATTCTTCCAGAATGTTAACCGGAGTCAGCAGATCGTACTCATAGTTTTGTTCCAAAACCTTAACGCCCGGAGCCTTCAGGAGCGCCGTTTCCGGTTTCATCTGCTGCGCAACGCCTTCAAAAGCGACCTTTGCTTCGCCGCTCTTCAGGTCGACACGGCGGCTGTCTTTGATTAAGGCCAGATTTTGGTTGTAAATGCTGACGGCCATACCGGCGTTATTGTCGGGTTTCAGAGTGATTTCCGCAGCTTCGGCCTCTCCCGCCGCCAGACACAAATTCATCATTACCGCCAACGTCACATATCGGTTTAACATCCTTTACCTCCTAAACAGGGTTAAATTTCTTCCTTTGAATATAATCTAAAAAAATATAAAAAAGAAGTGATAAATTAAATTTAAGCTAGACTCGCGGGAAATATTGCCCTAATATCAAAACAAAATTAATACTTTGTTAAGCAGTTGGAGGAGAAGAGCTATGGCTTGGACAGATGAAATGGTTGAAGATTTGAGAAGAATGTGGAAAGAAGGTCTGACCACCGGCGAAATCGGCAAACGTCTGAACGTTTCCAAAAACTCTATTGTGGGCAAGGTTCATCGTCTGGGATTGTCCGGCCGCCCCTCTCCGATTAAAAAGAAAGAAGACGCACAGACAGAACCCAAAACCAAGGAAGCGCCTGCCAAACAAATTAAAGAACCGGTAAAGGAAGCTCCCAAACCTGCGGTAAAAAAAGAAACCGAACCGCAGGTCAAAAATCCTTCCCCTGCCCCCAAGGCCGCCGCTGAACCGCGTCATAAGGCCGGGCACAACATATCCCTGACCGACCTCGACAATCACACCTGCCGCTGGCCGATAGGCGACCCCAAAGACGACAACTTTCATTTTTGCGGCAAAAAAGTCCGCATCGGCCAGACATATTGTGAAGAACACGCCGCCGTCGCCTACGTAAAACCCAGTAAAAAATAACAAAATATTAACTTATGACATGATATACTCGTCCTTAGTATGGAAAGAACGCGTTTGTAAGGACAGAGAATAATGTCATTAAATATGATTATCGCCTTCGTGATGGGCTTTGTCGTCGTTATCGGCTCAATTGTCAGTGCGACCGACCGTCCGAGTATGTTTATTGATATTCCGAGTATTATCGTCGTATTCGGAGGAACTTTCGTCACACTCTTTATTTCTTTTGAACTAAAGACGGCTCTTGCAGCTTTGAAACTGGTCGGTCAGTCTTTCCGCCGCCACAAAGATTCCGAAATGTCGCTTAAAGACGAAGTCGGACGTATTGTTCGTTGGGGATACATTATCCAAAAAAACGGCCTTCAGGGACTTGAAAACGAAGTTACCGAACAGCTCCGCGAAGAAAATCCGTTTCTTGCCTATGGCGCGGATTTGGTGGTTACCGGTTATACCGGCGCCGAAATCAAGCAAATTCTAACCTATATGATGGAATCAGAAGCAGAGCGAGCCAAAGGTCCTGTTGACGCCCTAAAAAAGATGGGCGGGGATGCTCCTGCATTTGGTATGATGGGAACACTTATCGGCTTGGTTATCATGCTGGGTTCCATGGGTGGAGATCCATCGGCCATCGGCCCCAGTATGGCCGTAGCCTTGATTACCACCTTTTACGGCATCATCCTTGCTCGCATCATCTTAATTCCTATTGGTACTAAAATATCAGCTCGTTCTGACAAAACTACATTCAAAGAAAATCTGGAAATGGAAGGCCTAGTCCTCCTTGCCGAACGCAAGAGCCCCCGCTATATCCAGGATAAAATAAACTCTTTCGTCGACGTCAGCGAACAATTCCTGATCGACCGCGATTTAAACAACAACACCTCAAACCAAACATCTAGCAACGCTTAAGGACTTTGGTAATGAAAAAGAAGCCGGAAGAAAAAATTGACGAAGATTGGATGTCCACCTATGGCGATATGGTGACATTGCTGCTGTGCTTCTTTGTGATGATGCTTTCAGTTTCCAAACCCGACGTTGCCAAATTTGAAATGATTCAGGCTGGAATGAATGAAAGCCTTGGCAAAAAAGAAGTAACCCGCCCGATTGAAATGATGATGATGGAATTGTCGGACGATATCCAATCAATGTCGGCAGAAGAAGACATTTCTCTCGGCAGCGATACCCAGGGCGTCGTTCTGGAAATCAGTGACGATCTTGCTTTCGCTTATGGATCCGCAGTTATTCGCGAAGAAGCATATCCAATTCTTAAAAAAGTTGCGGCAACCTTGCAGTCTGAACGCTACAACTCGTTTAACTTCAGCATTGAGGGTCATACCAGCGACGAAGCGTTCTCCAGTCCGATGTATCCCTCCAACTGGGAACTTTCTTCGGCTCGCGCCGCTGCCGTAGCCCGTTTTATGGAAAAAAGAGGCATTCCCCGCGTCCGTTTAAAAGTCGTCGGCTTATATGACGTATCCCCCAAATATCCCAACCACGACCCCTACGGCCAGCCGATTCCGCAAAATCGCAGCAAAAACCGCCGCGTGGTTATTCATATAGAGCCTACGTTTAAGTAATACCCAAAGACAACCAGTAAAGAAATGGCGGCTCCGTCGGAAACCGCAGCAATCGCTTATATCATCATACGCACCGGTATACGGCCGGATGAGGGCTTTTTCCTTTCATTAAACTGATTGCCTAATCTGATTATATTTCCTTGCTTGAGAGTGATGCTCAAAGTTTCATAAACGGAAACTCTTATCCCGCCTGCCGGACAACCGTGTCGTTGTCAAACCATAAGAAATTTCTTCTAAAACAAGCCGCCTTCAACCCGCCAACCGGCAGCGTCATAAACCAAATGAAAAGCCGCACAATTGGGAATTTTCGCGAACGAAACCTTAAAATGCCCGAGAAGCGCTCCCATCGTGCCGCCGTGAATCGCCACGCCCATTGTCCCGTAAGGCTCGTTTTTCAACTTATCCAACCTCGCCAAAACCCGGTTCAAAGCTTCAGCCTTGCTCTCTCCGCCGGGAAAGCGAATATCCAGATACTGCGGATTATACCAATTGTTCAGAATATCGGGATATTCCCGCTCCAAATCGGCAATCAACTTTCCTTCAGCATCACCGTAAAAACATTCGCGCAAATCATTTTCTACCCTGACTTCCGCCCCAACGGCCTTTCCGACGATTTCTGCCGTATGCAAAGCCCTTTTCAAAGGACTTGAAAAAATAACTTCCAGTTTTTTCTCTTTCAGTTTATTTACGGCTAGTTCCGCCTGCGCCACGCCGGTTGCGTTCAAATCATAATCCTCTCCGGACCCTTGCCAGCGCTTTTGTTTGTTCAAATCCGTTTCGCCATGGCGAAAAACATAAAAATCTTTACGCATTTTTTCTTCTCTTCGTTTTCTTTGCCAGCTCGGCATCTTTGACGTCGGCCCAGACAATGGTCGTTTGGCTCACGCCTTTTTCCCAAACAAACCAGGCAAATTCCATAGCCGGAGAACCAAATCCCAAAAAATCGACTTTATTGGGAATAACGATAACCTTTGCCGGAGGGAATTCATGATAAAGCTTCGCCCGCCGCTTGCCTGTCAAATAACGTATCGGCAACAGCAGTGCCAGACATCTTCTGGATAACCGCAGCCCCTGAACAATAAATTCAAAAGCAAGATTGAACGGCGGATTGGTGATGATGTTGTCAACTTCGCGCGAAGACGCCAAAAAATCTACGCCCGCGGTACCATAGCCGCGATTGATTAAATCGCTGCTCTCCACTTTGGAATAATGCTGTTCCAGAATTTTGGACATCCGCCCGTCTCCACAGGCCGGCTCCCATATTTCACCCGTAAAGCGATAATTGTCCAGCAACGCCTGCGTAACATAAGCCGGCGTAGGATAAAAGTCATCCTCCTGCCGCAAATCGGCAACCTTTCGTCCGAGTAATTTATATTGTTCGTTAATCATTTTAATTCTGTAAAAAACATTTCCAAATCATAGAAAGAGTGGCTGCGCCGTAATTTTCGAGCGAAGTATATATCCTTGGCACATAAGAGGGAACATAACAAGCATAATGCTCTTTATACAATCTGATGGAGCGAGTAACGGGAATCGAACCCGCATCCTAAGCTTGGGAAGCTCACGTTCTACCATTGAACTATACTCGCAGGAATGAATCGGAATATAGCAGAAAAAAATGAATTCTCAACTACATTTTACATTTATTGCACCACCAACACCACGCCAAGAATAATCAAGACAAAGCAATACAACTTTTTCATAATTATTCTGGCCGTCAGTTTTTCCTTCAGCGGCAGGCCGAAATGCTTTAGAATAAAATAACTCAGCCCAAGCATAAAGATAGGCTGTGTGGCGCCGATTGACGTACTGACAACCGGGGACAGCCCCGACAAACCGTATACGCCGCAGGCCAGTCCCAGAAAACAGAGAAATTCGTTGACTGCAAAAATCTTAAACCGATGCAGATACGGCGGAAAATTCAGGACAATGTCTTTCCGCCAGTTGCCCACCAGTAAAAAGACGAACGGCATAAACCCGGATATCAAATTGGGATAAATCACCATATTAATCCAGTTGCCGTCCTCAATCAGCACATATTTTTCCAACACCACGTAAAAAGCCCGCAACAGCGATGCCCCGACCATATAATAAAAGGCGCGGTTCAGTTTGGGGATTTTGGTCCCTTTGATACTGAGCGCGATTGAAGACATAATGATGATGGCAAAACCGATATACTGCGTCAGGCTCAGCCGCTCGTCCAGCCACAAATAGGTCATTACCGGAATGGTAATCTGCCCCAGAGAAAACAATGCGGCAACAATGGAGGTGTCGATAACCTTCATCGCGGTATAATAAGGATACAGATACACGATGTCCAAAAAAGCCAACAGCACATAACAGACGATTGCTGCCGTCGACGGAACGCTGGGCCAGCCGAGAAACATAACTAACGGAACAAAAACCGCATTCATCAGGGAAATATAAAATATCATCGTCGTCTGATGCTTAAACGTCCGGTTTGATAACTGACTTTCTATTATAACCGCAAATGCGTAAAAAAGCGGAGATCCGAATGCTACCAACAAAAAAAACATAAATAACCTCAAAATAAAAAAAGCTATAGGTAACTATAGCTCTTTTTGGTTTTCAATTGGTTAATTCCTCACTCTCCGCCCAGAGATTTTTTCAAATCGTCCAGACTGTTTTTTGCATTTTCGATGGATTTTCTCTGCTCCGCGCGTTTGGCTTCTTCCGCTGCCTGCTTCTGGGCCGCTTCGGCATTTTTGGCATCCAGCTTTTTCTGGATTTTTTCTTTTTGTGCGTCTAATTTTGCCTTGGCTTCGGCCGCCTTTGCTTCACGCTTCGCCTTGGCCTCGGCGTCCAGAGCTTCCTGCCTGGATTTCTCCGTTTCAATTTTCCGACCGGCCTCGTCTGCTTTCGCCTGAACTTTGCCGGCAGCTTCCTCAACCGACCATTCCGCCGCCGCACTGCCCAAAATCACCGCGGATAAGCTCAGAACTGCGGCTGCAATCAACTTCTTCATACCTGTTCTCCTCTCAAATAAAATACCGCAATAATATAAAAACCCCGTGGCAAACTTCAACAGCCGATACCGTTTTTACCAAAAAAAAGAAGGACAAAGCCTTTAGCCTCATCCTTCCTTGTTTAATCAAATCATTTTTTACTTTCTGAGTTTATCAGCTGCCACAGCAGTTTTTGTGCATTGCCCCGGCTCTCGTCCAAAAAGAAACTGATGTCCGAAGCATACGGGATGCATAATTCCCAGTGTTTGACAATCCATTCGCAGACTTCATCGCTGCCGACCCCCAGGCACGCAACCTTGGCCAGTTTTTTCTGAAAGCCTATTTGCAGCGGATGAAGATCTATTGACTGCAACAGATATCCCACGCCGGGCATTTCCTGTTTTCGTTGCAGCATAACCATCTCCATAACCAGCAGGTTATAGGCATGATTGTCAAAATTAGCCGTCAGATACGGACGGGCTTTGGCCGTAAGCAGCAGACACAGCAGAATACTATTATTTTCCAACAACAGATTTAACAGATTGTCGCTCAGCCGCAAAAACATCGAACGGTTAAATTCATTACTCAGTTCGTCAGACAACATGGCCGGATCAAAACCTAAGGTATAGGCCACAAAACCGCTGTTTTCCCGTAAAAAGAGATTAATGTCCTGAACAAACTGCGTTTTCTCCGCATCGCTAAACTCGAAAGATTTGCCGGTCTGAACCTCATCCATCATTCCGTGCAAAAAGTAATCAACAATTTTTTCCATTTTAATTGGGTTTTTAATTAATAAAAATACATCATCGCACAATAATCATCAACAATGCCGGAAAATATAACACATTCGCGCCGCGCTGTCTAGACAAAATTACAAAAACGAATCCTAAAAAATAAATTACCCCAAAGCGTCGATTCGGAGTCATTTTTTGCTGGTTTTTTAAAAATTCCCGTGCTATAAAACGCGCATAGAAAGATTCTATTTAAAACGAAAAGCCGGCAGATCAGGCATAAAACAGTCTAATCTGAGGCTTTTTTTGTGTTAACTTTAACTAAGGATAAAATATGTCAGAAGTTAAGATGAAAATGATGGACGGTAACGAAGCCGCTGCTTCCGTTGCCCACCGCATGAACGAAGTCTGCGTCATTTACCCGATTACCCCGTCTTCTCCGATGGGCGAATGGGCTGATGCGTGGTCTGCCGCCAAACAGAAAAACCTTTGGGGCGTTATTCCCGAAGTCCAGGAAATGCAGTCGGAAGCCGGTGCTGCCGGTGCTTGCCACGGTTCAATCCAGGCCGGTGCCTTAACCACCACCTTCACGGCTTCGCAGGGCCTGTTGCTGATGATCCCCAACATGTACAAAATTGCCGGTGAGCTTTCTCCGTTTGTTATGCATGTTGCCGCTCGTTCTTTAGCCTACCATGCCTTGTCAATCTTTGGCGACCACTCTGACGTTATGTCTTGCCGCCAGACCGGTTTCGCCATGCTGTGCTCCAACTCCGTTCAGGAAGCTCACGATTTCGCAGCCATTGCACAGACGTCCACCTTGCGTTCACGCGTTCCGTTTATGCATTTCTTCGACGGTTTCCGTACTTCTCACGAAATCAAAAAAATCAAGCTGCTTTCTGATGACGATTTGAGAGCTATGCTGGAAGGCGTTGATTTTCAGCACAATGCTGAAAAGGCTCTGCGTCCGGAAGCTCCGGTCATCCGTGGTACGGCTCAGAACCCTGACGTATTTTTCCAGGGCCGTGAAGCCAGCAATCCCTACTACAACAAAGTTGAGCAAATTGTTCAGGAAGAAATGGACAAGTTTGCAAAAATCAGCGGCCGCCAGTATAAAACAATCGAATACGTCGGTCCGGCCGATGCCGATCAGGTTATCGTCATTATGGGTTCAGGCGCTGAAACCGTTGACGAAACCATTAACTACCTCAACAACAACGGCTACAATGTAGGCTTGCTGAAAGTACGCCTGTATCGTCCGTTCCCGGCCAAGTCGTTCATCGCTGCCCTGCCGAAATCGGTTAAGGTTGTCAATGTTCTTGACCGCACCAAAGAGTCCGGCTCTATCGGCGAACCGTTGTACCTCGACGTTGTTGCAACCCTGACTCAGGCTTTTGCCAACAACGAAATCGCTGCCATGCCGCGTATTTTCGGCGGCCGCTACGGTTTGTCCTCCAAAGAATTCACTCCGGGAATGGTTCGTGCCGTTTATGACAACGGTGCTTCCGCCAAACCGATTAACGGTTTTTCCGTAGGTATCAACGACGACGTTAACAAAACTTCGCTGCCTTACAGCGACGACATCGACACCGAAGGCAAAGACGTTGTCCGTGCCGTTTTCTATGGCTTGGGTGCAGACGGTACCGTTGGTGCAAACAAAAACTCCATTAAGATTATTGCTGAAGACGCCGGCAAATACGGCCAGGGCTACTTCGTTTACGATTCTCGTAAATCCGGCTCCATGACCACATCGCACCTGCGTTTCTCCGACAACCCGATTAAGGCGGCTTACCTGATTAACAAAGCCGACTTCGTTGCTTGTCACCAATTCCCGTTCATGGCTAAAGTTGATATCCTGAAAATTGCCAAACCGGGTGCAACCTTCCTTCTGAACGCTCCTTACAAAGCTGAAGAAGTATGGGATCACCTCACGGCTGAAGTACAGGAAGAAATCATCAGCAAGAAATTGAACTTCTACACCATCAATGCTGTTGAGGTTGCTCGCGAAACCGGTATGGGTCAGCGCATTAACACGGTTATGCAGACCTGCTTCTTTGCAATTTCCAACATCTTGCCCAAAGATGAGGCTATTGCTCAGATTAAGAACGCGATTAAGAAAACCTACAGCAAAAAAGGCGACGCCATTGTTCAAAAGAACTTTGCCGCCGTTGACGCCTCTTTGGCTCACATGCATAAGGTTGAATATCCGTCAGCCGTAACTTCGACAACTCACCGCTCTCTGCCGGTTCCGGCCAATGCTCCGGAATTCGTCAAAAAGCTCACCGGCGAAATCATTGCCGACCGCGGCAACGAGCTTCCGGTTTCTGCTTTTGAACCGGTTGTCGACGGCACCTGGCCGACCGGAACGACCCAGTATGAAAAACGCTGCATCGCTACCGAAATTCCGGTATGGGATCCTGACACCTGTATCCAGTGCGGCAAATGCTCTTTGGTTTGCCCGCATGGCGTTATCCGTATGAAGGTTGCCACCGAAGAAGAATTGAAGAACGCTCCGAAAGGCTTCAAATCTGCTCCGTACAAAGGCAAGGAATTTGCCGGCAAACAGTTCATTTGGCAAATGTCTCCCGAAGACTGCACCGGCTGCGGCATCTGCGTAAGCGCCTGCCCGGCTAAAAACAAAGCCAATCCGGAACGCAAGGCTATCAATATGGATCATATTGAAAACCATCTGGAAGAACAGGTTGCCTGCTGGAATTTCTTTGAAACTCTGCCGTACGTCAAACGTACCGAAGTTACTAAGAACTTGCCCAAAACAACGCAGCTGATTCAGCCGTTGTTTGAATTCTCGGGTGCTTGCGCCGGCTGCGGCGAAACGCCGTACATCAAACTGTTGACCCAGTTGTTCGGTGATCGTATGGTTGTTGCCAATGCCACCGGCTGCTCTTCAATTTACTCCGGCAACCTGCCGACCACACCTTATACCAAGGATGAAAAAGGTCATGGTCCGGCTTGGGCGAACTCTCTGTTCGAAGACAATGCCGAATTCGGTTTGGGTATGAGATTTTCTATCGACCAGCAAACCCGTTTTGCCACCTCCCTTCTGGAAGGTTTGAAAGACAAGGTTGGCGAAGTTGCAGAAAAAATCCTCTCCAACCCGCAGTCTACCGACATCGAAATCGACGACCAGCGTGCAAACGTCAAAGCCTTGCGCGATAAACTGGCTTCAGTTAACACGCCGGAAGCCAAACAGCTTGATAAGCTTGCCGACTACCTGATTAAAAAGTCGGTATGGATTATCGGCGGCGACGGTTGGGCTTATGATATCGGTTTCGGCGGTTTGGATCATGCGATTGCTTCCGGCAAAAACATCAACATCCTGGTTATCGATACCGGCGTTTACTCCAACACCGGCGGCCAGCAGTCCAAAGCAACCCCGATGGGCGCTTCGGCTAAATTTGCCACCGCAGGTAAGGCTCTGCCGAAGAAAGATTTGGCAATGATTGCCATGTCTTACGGCAACGTTTACGTTGCTCAGGTAGCTTTCGGTGCCAACGATTCTCAGGTAATCAAAGCAATGAACGAAGCAGAAGCTTTTGATGGTCCGTCTATCATCATTGCTTACTCTCACTGTATCGCTCAGGGCTTCAACCTTGCCGACGGTCTGTCTCACCAAAAAGACGCCGTTGAATCTGGTTCTTGGCCTCTGTACCGTTACAATCCGACTAACATCGAACAGGGCAAGGCTCCTTTGATGTTGGATTCTAAGGCTCCGAGCAAACCGCTGGCTGATTATATGGCTAACGAAACCCGGTTCCAGATTGTAAACAAACAGAACCCCGAGCGTTATGAAACTTTGGTCAACAAAGCGCAGGAAAACGTTAAAGAAAAACGTTCTCTGCTTGAACATATGGCCGAGTTCAAAACCGCTGAATAAGGTGGTTTAAGCAACAAAAAAACGCCTCAATCTTATGATTGAGGCGTTTTTTCATATTGCCGTCAAAACCGTATTTCGCAGCGGCAATTCCTTATTCGAACAAAGCCGGAATTTCCGCAACTATCTTTCCCGACCTGAGAAACCGGTGTTCCCGGCATTTCCACGATGTTCCCTTTCACAAAGACGCACCTCCAACTGTTTACGAGCCTCGCTTTGCGGATTGTCATATCCCCTTTCTTTTTTCCATCTTGTATATCCCGGATTTTCTACAAACAAACCGTTATTTTCGGCAGATTTTAAAAAAGTATTACCGGAATTAGCCGCGACGTATTCCTCAAACGATTCTGCCGGCAGACGACCGCTTTTCAACTCTGCCGAATATTTATGCTCATACAGGTGACGGTTATATTCTTCGGCCATCAGTTCTTCTCGTCTGGCATTCAAATTCCGTTCCTTTTGCAGCCGGGCCCCGACATAAACGTTAATCGGATTATCAAAACCGGCCACGGCAAATTCGCCCGGAGCCAATATTCCGCCGTCAATCCGATATCCGTCGGCATTGCCGTTGTATACAAAATTGTTCAAACAGCTTTCTGTAACGCTTTTCAAGATAAAATCATCATACAGGTTATCAAGAATTTTGTTATTTGGATAGGCTTTGTTAAATTCAGTGACACATTGTTCCATTTTATCAAAACTGCCGCTTTCTTTAAGTTCAGCCTGAGCTTCCGCAAACGCCTGTTTCATCTCGCCGGCATTCTCCCGATTGCAAAATCCGTCGACCTTCATTTTTAACAATATACCGCTAAACTGGCTCTGCAATCTCTTTTCAAAATCTGACGGCCGCTCGTAGCTGACGTCATTACGCTTAAAGGCAATCGCCGATTTAGCTTCCGATGAAAAATAAAAATCAATCACTTTTTTTGCGGCAATGGCAGCGGCCTCTTTTTCTTCCGTGGAAACCGAGCTTTTTCTACCTAATTTAACCTGCAAAGACCTCTCCATAAACGAATGTAAGCTTTCGGTATCTCCCTGACGTTCTCCGGCCGTCACACACATCAAAAGCCGCTCCGGCGATCGTAATGAATAGCCGAAAGACGCCCTGCTCAACTCGCAAAACAACAAATTGCCTTTCTGATAAGGCTGCGTCAATCCGGCGCGAGCCATCTGGGCATATTCCTCCCTGAACAATTCCTTATTGATGTCAAAACCGTGCTCTTTTATCTCCGGCAACAATGCTCCGTTAAAAGAATGTGTCTGAAAACGATTGTTTTTACACTGCATCTCAATCGATTGCAAAAGCTTAAGCGATTCCCGCCACGAAACCGGCAGCTTAAGCCCCAGCCTTTCACAATGATTCGCCACAATGAGCGGCATCACATGCTCACCGAAATAAACCTGGATTCCTTCCAACTTGCGGTCATTGTTCAAAGGTGCATTGCATTTTTGCCCGTTTGTTTCAAAATCCTTTGCCAAACGGTCAATCGTCTCATCCGACAAATCTCCGGTCGCGCTCGTATAAGCCTGCAATATATTTCCGAAGTTCTTATAAGCGCCCTCGCCGGCACTCAAAGATGCGGCATTGCTTATCATCTCTTTGACAGACGGACGGCTGAAAGCGCGCTCAAAATAATCGGCCATTTCTCCTGCCGAAATTTTGCTGATTTTATAACCGCCGATTATCGTTTCCATTTTTTGAGCCTCATAACTTAAACTATGCTTATTCTAGCATATTTTTTCTCTAAAACAAATCTATTTCTGTCCACGCCGCGCAAATAACTATTTACTCTCTTTTTGTTTTTTGTTATAATAAGAACCGAACCTGTGGGTTCCGGTATTAATTATTTAACAAAGGACGGTGTGACATGAAGTATCTCAATTTTATTTGTTATTCTCTGTTATTGATGTTGTTATTCAATACCAGTTCTCTTTATGCCGCACCACCCCTGACAGACCACACAACACACACACCACTGTCGTTAATGCCGGAACCCCTCTCCGGGTCTCGCGACACCTTCTCACTTGCCGCAACCTGGTGGCTCCCAGACTGGCAGGGTGGTCAGGGAACCAGAGGTTCTGACGATGCCGGCGGTGGGGATATTGTTAAAGACGATTCTGATTGTATGGAACATTACAATCTTTATGCAACTTGCCCTTCGCCTAAGTTATCTACCGGCGTGGTTCATCCCGTCGCCGGAATGACCTGTCAGAAGTCTTGTTATTGCCCTTCGGAATACAAATATACGTCTTCTAACTGCTCCGGTAAATATACCGTTTCCGGCGGTTCTTGTGACGGAAAGTATAATGATTGCGTCTGCAAATCTGAATACAGTCAAAACTCTTCAAACTGTAACGGGGAATACCGACCTGCCGGAGAATCTTGCGAGGGTAATTACAATCGATGTGAGATGAGGCCTGAATGTACGGTTTCTTCCATGAGCTGTACCTATGGCTGTGCCGGATACAACTCCTGTGACCGGTGTACCTCCTGCAAGTCCAATCCCGACTGTGACGTTTCCGACAAGTCCTGCACCTATGGCTGTGCGTCTTACAACAGTTGTTC